>OJDZ01000531.1_pt1 | contig 21905 bp, 18 predicted proteins | sample 1592981 | NCBI WGS metagenome assembly OJDZ01 (sample SAMN05416851, study PRJEB24817) | seawater metagenome | isolation source: Sea water | place: Canada:Atlantic | collected 2013-07
ACGAGATAGGAGTCCGTCTCGTGGGCTCGGAGATGTGTATAAGAGACAGAAATACCACTAAAACATTTAAAAGTTTAGCAGACAAACATCAGTACTTTACTGTTGAAGAAACAGGTTGGCCTGCCATTGATACACTTTATCGTGGCGAACATGTCAAAGATAGAAGACCAACGGTGCTTCTGTGTTCTACTTTTAGTCCGAACTTAAGTTGCGCTGAACATATATTTAATAAAGTCAAAAGTTTAAGTGAATCAGGACGTTGGCAATGGTTAGTGCAATTTCATCCGAAAATGAATGTGAAGATAGTAGAAAAATATAAATCAATTCAAAATGATAGCTTGACGTTTATTGAAACTGATAATGTGATCCCTTTATTGCAAAGAGCTGACGTTATGGTTAGCGATACATCGTCGATAATCACTATGTTTTTATTACTAGAGAAGCCAGTTGTTACGTTTAAAAACGCTAATCCTAAAGCACATAATTTGGATATTAACGATGTTGAACGTCTAGAAAGTAGTATAGAGACGGCATTAAAGCGGCCTAAAGAGTTAATGAAAAACATCACTGAATTTGTTAACCAAACTCATCCCTACAAAGATGGCAAATCTGCTGAGCGAGTAATCAACGCGACAGAAAAAATGTTAGCAGGTAATAGTATTCCAAAGAAATCGAAGCCATTTAATATTGTTAGGAATTTTAAGATGAGAAAAAATCTTAATTATTGGAAACTTTAGTTGGTTGACTGTTTATACTATTAATATTGCTAACCGCGCTAAAAAAACATTGGTTTAAATCGCGTTTTTAGTGTGTTGGCCTAATGTAAGTTTAGATATTTAGTAGAATATAATATTTGGATTACTAATTTGGCCGACCCGTTTTAATTTTTTATCAGCCATTAATAAGTTATACCAAATTGATTAATTCAGTGTTCTACTTTCTTATTTTAACTATTGAAAATGAGTAGCGAATTAATCAACGTGGTATTAGGTACCTCTACGTAAAAATTCTTGCTATAACTTATACTCCCAGCCTAATGATAATTCTATATCATTATCTGTCTCAGAGTTTATTTTACTGTTTCTTGCTGTACTTGCTAGTGTCCAACGACTATCAGAAAAAATAAATACGTACTCTAGATTTAGCTCCAAAATCTTTTCATAAGGGTTTGTAATGTTTTGCTTATTTTGTTCATTTTGCTTATTTTGTTCAATAAAGTGTAGGCTAGCATTAAAGCTTGAGTGATTTTTGGTTTGCATTGTAACGCCGAAAGTTAATGATGTTGCATTGTTACCGTATGTGCTGCCAATAATCTTATCTCGATACCTGTAGCCTGATTTGTATTGGCTATGCTCATAAATACACTTACAAGTAGCGTGATAAGTGTCAGACGCTTCAATATAAAGACTAACTAATGTTTCAAAAATATATAAATCAGTATCAATCCCTAATAAGTGACTTCTTTTTGATGGCGCTATACTGCTGATGCCATAATCTTCAAAGCCCATTTCATAATACAAACCGAAAGGTTGGTTGAAAAGAGAGTTTGTCCATCTAAAATCAATTGAGCCTAAGTCATTTACGTCACCTACGTCACGAACCTTATTGTCTGATTCACTAGGTTTAAGCATATTCCAAAATGCAGAAAAACCACTGTCTCTGCCATCGCCAGCCCACATAGTTGAACGAGAGAAGCCTAACTCTAACTCTGGCAATGGCCTAACGCTTAATCGGTTACTCCAGAGCAGTGCATTAGGTACTGCACGGCCTTTATCTTCGAGTTGTCCCATGAAAGAGTTAAACGACCATGGTCCAATCCAGCTTAACCAAGGTGTTTCAAAAGCAAGTGCTTGTTGACGATTAATACTGATACCAGGAATTGGGCGCGCATTGTTTGACATTAATAATGCGGTATCCCAGCCAGGACCCCACCACATTGGAACAGCGCCAAGGGTTATATTCCAGTTCGCGATACGGTAGGCAATAAATGAATTATCTAATCTAAATGATTTTCCATCTTGTGGATCAAGTGTGCGGGTAACGGATAATTGTCCTGCAAAGCTATCTGACATAAATGATTTTGTGACACTCATCTCACCTTTTTCTTTATGTGAACTAGAAAAGCGCTGAAACTTAGGTGCATCTGTGCCTAACGTTAACTTTAAATCGGTTGTCGATACTGCTCGCTTAGCTTGTCTGTAATTAAACATGACGCGATAGTAACTTTGCTTCAACTCGCTCGGTAGAGTATTTACATCTACCGATTTTATATCTCTACCAATATCTTGCCATGCTAACGGCCAATGATTAATCGGAGATTTAATAATGTTATTATCAGCAAGTTGCTGAATATCTACGCGGAGATAAATGTTATTTGGGTCAACCCAAGGTGTAGCATTAACAGATGTGTGTGTTATCCATAACACTAATATAAGTGTAATTACTTGTATTTTATTTTTTATCATTTTTTATCTAAACTCGGGAATATTTTTTTTAAGTGATTAGCTGCACGCAAGCCAGCTTTTCCATCTAGTACATCAAACATGACTTTGTTAGCGTTAGCACGCTGAACTTTTTTCATGTCGGGATTGGTTAAAAGTAACTCTATATTTTTATCTAGCTCGTCAAGTGAATTGATTTGTGTAGTGAACTCACTAATCAACTGTTTAACTTCTTTATCTGTTCTTTTGCCGTCAGCAACTTTAAAGGTAATTATCGGTTTATCAAGGGCACAACATTCTGCCAAAATAGAACTTGTATCACCAATGCAAATATCAGCAACTTTGATGTAAGGTACAACATCGACAGTTTTTATTAAATAAACCCCTTTAGTTGTCGCTATTTTATGTTTAATCTCAGTGCTAGTCCATGGATGAACAGTGACTAGTAGATTATACTTTTTGGTTAAACTGGCTAACTTATCAAACCAAATATTAACGGCTGAAATACCTGAGTCATTCCAAGTTGCTGTGAATAAGATGGTGGGGCGGGCATTGTCGATTCCGGCATCGGCGCGTATTTCGTTAACTCTACCCGAGGTGATGCTACCATCAAAGAATGGGTCTAATTTTGGGAAACCAATAGCTAACCCACAATTTATCCCTTTATCTTTTGCTCGCTCAACTTCTCGATTACTGGTCATATAAAAGTAATCTAAGAGATTATAACCTTTGGTGTTTGCGAAAGGCTTAAATGTATATGCGCCATGGCGCATACCCACTTTAATCATGCGGCTTGCTGGAAATTTATAGCCAGCTTGGCGGCACATAATTACGCCTTTAGGGAAAGCGGGGTATAATACAGACTCTACGCCAATTTCCTCCAACTCTTGCTGAGCTTTTTTATCTTTCGCTATAACTTTTACATTATTTAGAATGTGCTTTTGAACGGATGAAAAAATCTGATAATCAAGTGCATTAGCACAATACAGCATGATATCCTTATTTAAGCCCAAAATGTTTCTTACTTCCCAAACAATGGTGTATGGAATCTTTAGTAAGTAGTATGATAAAACCATAGGTGAAGTTACCCCCAGTTTTGCATACTAGATTTACGTTTTGAAAATAAGCGAGGTAGTATCAAACCAAATAATAAACCAATACTTAACACTATCGCTCCATTAAAAAACCATTGTTTTTTTATGTCAGTATCTTGATTTTTTAATTGTGATTTAGTTTGTGTTAAGTCCATATTAAGCGCGGAAATACTATTTTGTAAGTCACTACGTTCAGACTTTAGTGTGTCTATTTCATTTGTCGCGTCGGTTAATTGGCTGGAAACTGTGTTTTTTTCTGCTTGTAAGCTAGCTAATTGCTCATTGAGATCAGCTATAACATAACGCATGCCTGGCTTTGCTGAAACATATTTACTTTCAACCCAACCCGTGCGGTTTTTATCGGTAATGATTTCGCTATAGTCATTATTAGTGTTACCGGTTAATTGTACTTGTTCACCAGAATTTACCGTACCTTGTATACGATAGTTTTTGCCAGCACCTGTGTGCATATAAACAATTAAGTCTTCAGAAATATAACCTGCGGTTGTTGATAAATTAGCCTCTTCAGCGAAAGAAAATAGGGAGGTAGAGAGCAATAAAGCAACGAATGTTTGTTTTATGTTCATCATGAAATAACCAATAGCGCCATTTAAACAGAGAATGGCAAAGATAGTAGGACTTTGGCGGAATGATAGCAAGTGATGTTGCTGAGATTTTTGATATAAAATTTTAATCATGTAAGATTGAGGTTATTATTTACGACTCGGCACAATAAAATTTGTTGTTGACGTTGATAAGCTTGATTTATAACTAATATTGGAAAAGTATGACGACCGAAATAGAGCTTAAATATTTAATTTTAAGCGATAATACTGCAGAAAAAATCACTCAGGTATTTAACCGTGAAAAAATATCATTTAGCTATCAAGAAAAGCAGCTAACAAACTGCTACTTTGATACCGCGGATTTAAACCTTAGGCAACATGATATGGGCTTGAGAGTTCGCCGGTGCAATAATCATATCGAACAAACAATTAAAACTGCAGGGCAGGTGGTTGGCGGTTTACACAGTCGACCAGAATACAATGTTGATATTGAGACAACTTCGCCAAATCTGGCACTTTTTCCAAGTGAAATATGGCAGCAAAGCCAATCGGTAAGCAATATTCAAAATGGCTTACTGACGTTATTTAGTACTGACTTTACCCGTTGTACTTGGTTGATCACTGATGCAAATAACAATGTAATTGAGTTGGCTTATGATCATGGCGAGATAACTAGTGCAGAGCAGCAAGAACCTATTGATGAAATTGAATTGGAGCTTGTTAAAGGCGATCAGCTCAGCCTATTTAATTTAGCTTCCTTGTTATTTAAAGAGCTTGCACTACGTCCAGGTTTGAAAAGTAAAGCGGCGCGAGGTTATGCGCTTTGGCGCACTGAGCCAGTTGAAGATAAAACTGAACAAGAAAATTTTATCTGCGACAACCGCAACGACACTATCGGCAATGCTTTTACGGCGGGGTTAGGGCGTAGCCTGACGAGTTTGCAAAATAGCATTGAGTGCTATTTAGCGTGTGAAAGCTTAGCTGCATTAGTGACAATAAAAACAAAATTGATGGTTATTCGTCATGGTTTTTGGTTATTTGCAAAGCACTTATCTCCAAGTGAGTTGATGATAAAAGATCAGTTAAGCCATTTTGTTCACTTATTATCTTGGGTAGATAACGCGATACATTTGCAGGAATTGACGAACAAAACTGGTAATTACCGTAAAAAGCTGAGTTTTAGTAAACAATTAATTGCTCAACTTAAACTTGAGAACCGTCAGTTCCCTAATAAGGATGATATTTGTCAGCTTTTACATAGTGAACGTTTTAACCAATTGCAGCTTGATTTATTGCAGCTTTACTTGGCTCGCACTGAAACAGTCACCTTGGTTAGCGCAGTAAATAGCGATGAGTTGATTCAATTTGCGCAAGAAAGAATTCAGTTTAGTTTACGTGAAATTAGCTCGCAGATGAAAATGGTGGAACACTTAAATTGCCAACAGTATATTGCTCAAAGCGAATTGTTAGACCGTAGTTTGCTAACCGGAGTTTGGTTGTCAGGACTATTTGATAGTGAGTTACGTGATAAATTCCGTCACCCTTGGTTAGATTTACAGCAAGGAATAAGTGAATTGCAATCATTATGGATTATTCAGCAGCAATTAGAAAAGCTTACAGAGCCAGCGAAAAAACTTGTGCAATGGCAGCAAAGTAAGGTTGAGAGTTTACTGTTAGCCTTAAACAATACCAAGGCCATCGCAATTGAAATGCAGCCTTATTGGCTTGAGTCTCGTTAAAGTAGCAGAGTAGGATGGTTTTTAATTATCTACGCGCTGAGGTAATAATCGTTAATAGTGAAAAAAGCTTTTCAAAGCTGCATGCTTATGTAGCTTTAGTTTGTAGCTTATTATTGGCTAGTTTCATTGCACCAATGAGCTTTGCTAAAGTGTATTCTTTGCCCGCATCAGGCTCTAGGCTCATTGGCGACGTCATCAATCATCAAGTTGTCAAAGGCGATTACTTTCAAGAGATTGCCGAACAATATAATGTCGGATTTTTAGCGTTAATGGCAGCTAATCCGGAGATCGACCCGTTCCTGCCTACTCTAGGGCAACAACTGACTATCCCCAGTCAGATGCTACTACCTTATGGTCAACGTGAAGGGATTATTATAAATTTGCCTGAATTACGGCTATATTATTTCCCTAAAAACAGTAACAAAGTGCATGTTTTTCCTGTTGGTATAGGCCGGCAAGGGCTAGAAACTCCAAAAACCGTGAGTTATATAGGTGAAAAGCGTAAAAACCCAGTTTGGCGTCCAACGGCACAAATGAAGCAAAGACACTTTGCTGAGCATGGTACTAAGCTAGCAGATGAAGTACCCGCGGGTCCAAATAACCCGTTTGGACAATATGCTTTACGTTTAGGTACCAGTGTTTATTTATTACATGGTTCTAATCAGCGCTTTGGTATCGGTATGAGGGCAAGCTCTGGCTGCATTCGTTTGTACGATGACGATATTGAATGGTTATATCAGCATGTAGAAATTAACACGCCTGTACGCATTGTTGATCAAGCAATAAAACTATCTTATGAGCCGAATAAGAAATTAATTGAAGTACATAGTCCGTTAACAGTAGAAGACGGCAATGTTAGGCAACGGACAATTAGTGCTGCGGTATCTTCGTTTGTGGGCGACTCATTTGATAATAGAGAGAGATTAAAACAGCAAATAGCACAACCTACAGGGCTAGTGACCGAATTGACTGCTAATTAATCGCTTAGGCTGTAAAATCAAAAAAAGCACATAAATAAGATATTCTGTGCTTTTAACTATAGCCTAACTATGGATGTTATGAGCTTAGCTTATTTTTTATAGCTAGCAACCATGTTGTCGATACGTTCATTGGCTTTTTCTACTGCCATTTGTGTTTCACTAACGGCTCGACTTGTTTGTTCTTGTGCCGCACCCAATTCATTGACTTCACCTGACATTGCTTGCGTTTGTGAGGTTAAGCTGTTTACTTGCTCAGTTAAACTATCAACCTTTTGGCTTAGTTGGGATATGTTCGCTTCTAATGCCGTTGTATTGGCACAGCCACTGATAATGGCAGCTAAGGTAATTAGCGTTAATTTTTTTAATAGCATGATGTGTTCCCTTTTTTACTGTGTTTTTATTTTTTAAACGTAATCATAATGACATTCTTCAGTATGGCATAAAAGCAATGTAGAGCATATACGCAGTAGCGCCAATATTATCAGCGGGTATAACGAGTTTTTAGCGCCACTAGCTTGATTAGTTTTTTGTTGGTTTAAAAAGGGCCGCGCTATGCTTCATTGCTTGTGCTGTTTTTTCGAAAGTAGATAGCCTGAGTTGATGCTAGATGGCTTTAAAGTGTTTTGTCTTAGTCTTTGTTTAGTTTGTCTAGCTTCTCTTCTAATCTTATGAGTTTTTTACTTATTTCATTATTTTGAGCAATGATTTGAGCGTTTTGCATTCTTAACTCTCTGTTTTTAACGTTTGTGTCGGCAAAACCAAATATTTTATTAACAAATACAGCACCCATGCCACCTAGAATGCCAACGCCTAAGATAAACATAATAAAAACCGCAGCACGACCAATAAAAGTTATTGGATAAACATCACCAAAGCCAATGGTGGTTGAAGACATGACCATTAACCAAATGGCGTCGCTGTAGCTTTTTACCGGGGAGGTTTCAAGCCCCAATTCGGCTTGATAGGTTATGTAGCCTAATGATAAATTCAGCGTTAAAAATAGTATTAGAGATACAACGGCAATAAAACCATAGTTATAATTTTTTACCCCGAAGCCATCGACGCTATATAAATTACTTTTTTCCATGGCTCTTTGAACGACTATCATAATAATCTCTTACATCATTTATCAGTGGTTAGTGCTTAATTACGGACCTTTAGTCCACTAATTCATTGTCAGCATAAGTGATCAAATCATCCATTAATTTTTTCTTAATTTCAAGCTGTTGATCTGATGACAAGTTATATTTTTCTGCAAGCAACTGATAATCTTCTGCTGATAGACTAACAGTCAGTCTAGGACGTTTAGGACGTTTATTGGTTGGCAGACCTAAAATATCTCGAATCTGCTCTGATGGACTAATACCTGCCTCTAATGCTTGCTTTCTAATCGCCAGTTGAATTTTTTCATCCATATCAAAGGCGACTTGCACGGCTTTTACAGCCTTGATTGAGGATTGCCATTTTTCGGGTAATTTACGTGCCACAATTAACTTCCTGGATACATATCGACAATATCAGTTGTCGGTTTAAACAAGGTTAAAAATACTTCGGTATCACCATCTTGCCATACTTCGATGTCAATGCCCTTATCTTGATCTTCATTGTAGAGAGAATAAAGTTCAAATTGTTCGCCACTGTCTTTACCTTCGTATTCGGATAAAGCTGCTTTGCGAGAATCTTTACGATGAAAATAACCCACTTGCGCATAACTGCTTTGTTGATAAAGTTCACTGCTCCAACCTGAAGTATTATCACTATCTGCTAAACGGCTGAGCTGTGCTTGCCCTGGCTCGTCAAAAATTTCAGCAAATTGCTCAAGGTCAAAAAGTGTTTCTACATCTTGATGCAATATCTTTAGAGAAAATTTTAGGTAGGTTTTGTCGTCAACATCTAAGGTTAAATAAATTTCAACATCATTACTGCCTTGTAGAACCCATTCAATTTGTGTTTTATGTTCAAATTCATAGCTATTAACTGCGCTGACTTGGAATTCTTGTGCCCTAAGTGCCGTCGGTAAACCAAAACTATCTGACAGGACAATAATGTCACCCAAAGTGAGTGCTTCGACATTATTGAGCTTGCGCTCTTGCGTTGGTTTTTTGAATATATTTTTGAAAAAGCTCACTATTTACTCCTAATGCCCGTGGTGAATACTGCGACGGATGTAAACTAAAAAACCGCTTAGCATCATGGATGTTAAGCGGTTGTTGTTCTTATCAAGCTACTTTTGCTTAGCTTTCAAACGTTCTAATACTGAATTAGCGCTATTATCACTGGCACCAATGCCAGCTTCTTTCAGTTTAGCTTCTAACGAGGTATCTGAGTTTTCTGACTCCAGCACTTCAGCGGCTTTCATGCGATCATCAAATTTTTGTTGCTTAGCTTTAATACGCTCTAATGAGTCTTTAGCATTGAGCAGCTTAGAGTTGCTTGATGAAAAGTTATCAGTAATTGCCGATGTTGCTTTTTGTACGCTTTCTGTGGTTTTCACCATAGATAATTGGCGCTTGTATTCAGCAACATGACGTTCACTCTTCTTCACTAGCTCTTTTAAGCGTTCAGCATTGCCTTGAAAGCTATCAAGTGCTTGTTGTTGTGTACTTAACTCATTTTCAAGTGCTGAAATCTTTTCAGCAACGGCAAGTGCAAGTGCCTCATCACCTTTTTCTAAGGCTTGAACGGCATAACCTTCATGCTCAACAATTTCACGCTTAATGCGATCAACGTCACGGCTTGATGACATTTGTTGTGCCATTACTCCGGTTAAATCTCGTTTAGCTTGTGTTAAGTGATTTTCTGCATCACGAATTTCTTGTTCAAAAATACGCGTTGCATTTGAGTCGATAATTGATTCACCTACTTCAGTGGCACCGCCACGAATAGCGGTCATAATTTTTTTAAAAATACTCATAATAATACTCCTAAGGTGGCTGCTTAAACTAAGTAATCACTCATGTCGTCAATAATTTCTAGCGCATTGTTACTTAATACGCCGAGTTCGTGTTCGATATCATTAAATGTTGAGCTAATCGCTAGCGCACCAAAAATGACATATTTGTCACCAATTTTTGAAAATGAAGATAGTGGCATAGGAATGTTCATTTCTAACATACTGACATGCATTTCATCAATCTTGCTTGGTTTAACTTCTTCTATATCCCAGAGGTACGTGATACAGATAATTTGGTCATCAGTTACTGAAACAAATATCGGTAATTCTTCTCGACCAAGTACGGTAATTTGTAATACTTCAACTTCACCTGAAATCGGTTGACAGTCAAAAACCATCCCAGTGTCTGAATCGTCGGCCAATGTATTTAGGTAATCAGCTATCTTATGAATATTCATGTAATTCCTCATGCTCTAATAAGTAGCGTAAAAATCAGTGTTACTGTTTTTACTTAACGACATATTATGTCGTATTGGGCTAATTTAGCATCATGACATATTATGTCAAGTGCTAATTTGATTTTTATTTTATTTTCTTAAATTATATTAACTTATTTGTGCTTACTGTAAATGGGCATTATTTAAGCCTTGTTGATCTTGCCATGCCTGCTGATGCAATTGGTAAATGGCATGGCTGCCAAGGTAATTAATCGGTACAGTTTCGCTGCCTTGATAAAAATCTCGTGAAAACTCAAAAGCGTTAGTGACCATAGGTAGGGTGAGCCAGTGGTGCGAAACAGGGAGTTCAGTCAAGTGCTTTAAACGCGTTAATGGTGCAGCGCCCATTTTATTGGCAATAGTCCAGCCCCATTCTCCAAAGCTTGGTACGTTATCATGATATTGTTGTACCGCTGAATAACCTGCCGCTTGAACGGTTTTGCCGATAGCGATAAAAGCATTTTTTGCATGATAAGGACTGGCTGACTGAATGCCAATTAGGCCATCGCCGGCAAGTAATTGTTTTAATCGAGCATAAAAATTTACCGAGTACAGTTTATTGAGATCTGGATGACTTGGGTCGGGTAAATCAACAATAATAGCGTCAAAGGTTTGTTGGCTTTGTAATAATTTATCGATAGCAAGAAAGGCGTCAGCGGCAATAATTTCAACACGTTGATCTTGCAAACTGGCTGCATTTAGCTCTGCAATTGTATTTGCGAGCGAAGAGGGGAGCTTTTCATGAGGGTTGCGAAATAAATCAATAAGTTCGGCGTCTAAATCGACTAAGGTGACTTTTTTCGGTTGCCACAGCAATACATCTCGTAATGCTAAGCCATCACCGCCGCCAATAATAAGAATATTCTCATGGCGCGCAGAACCTGCCAATACAGGGGTCACCAGATAGCTATGATAGATAAACTCATCAGACGATGAAAATTGTAGGCGGCCATTTAAATAAAAATTAATAATATTGCTGCTATTGGGACCCATATTCCTTTGTGTGAAGGTCAATTGTTGATAACGTGTCTTATCGCTATAGACCACCTTATCGAGATACAGTAAATTGCTCATTTGGCTTAGCCAGCTGTTACCAAATTGATAAATTGCCATGATCATCACCAAGAGAGCAACATGAGCAATAATTAAGGTTTTTCGCCAATTAAGTTTTTGCCAGTAATACAATATAAAGATGATACCGGCTGTTAGGTTTAAAGCAGCGGTTAATGCACTGGCTTTACTAATATCGATGGATAATAAAAATACCACCCAAATTGCTGCGCCAATACCTGCGCCAATATAATCTGCCCCGTAAATCGTACCAAGATTGTTTTTCAAATGCTTTTGATGTATTTCTTCGCGAATACGCGCAATTAATGGGATTTCCATACCAATGAAAAAGCCTAAGATAAGACCAAAAAAATACGGGCTGTTAAAGGCAATAAAACTCAGTTGCTTAAATAGTCCACCTCGAGGATAGGCATCGGGTGGCAAGTTGAACATACTGCCTAATATTTCGGGGAACGTTTGTGTTAGGGCGATCAATCCACCAATAATCAGAATTGAACTACTGCCAAGAAAAGCAATAATAAGCTCTAACCAAACAAAGCCATTAAACGCGCATTGAATTTTACGTGCGGCAAATGCACCTAAGCCCATGGCGACAATCATTAGGCCTATCATTGCGTATATGGTGCTTTCCATAATGCCAAGCACGCGACCTGCGTAATGAGATAGTAGGTATTCGTATATCAGCCCACAACCGGCCAACACGGCCATAGTTAAAATCAGGAGAGCATCGTCCCACAGCCGATTTCTGTTGCTTGTCATGGTTAGTCCTAGTTTGAGTTTTTGAGGTTGGTATAAAAAATTCAAGCTCTATACTAGAGCTTGAATTTTGTACTGCTTAACTTACCTTTTGCTAATTACGACATGAGTGCCGTTAAAATAAGCGCGATAGAAATGCTGATCGCCATCTCTACGCTAGCAACACCAATATTATGCTGTTGGTCGACTTCTTCTACTAAGTTAATACCCATAAGGACTAGGCGCTTAGCAATTGATGTTAAAACGGCAACTAATAACGTCATCACCATACCGAACACCAGCCAACCCACTAAGTTAATGAGTAATGTCTCTGGGCTATAAGTTAAAAAGTGGCTCGCTGCTGTGACGGCTAAAGCTGTACTAATAACTTGTCCTGCATAGCGAATAGCTAATGCGACTTGCCCTTCAGCAAAGGCATTTTGCATACTGCTATTTTGATTGTTGGCCGCATATTGGCGTTCCTTAATTCGAGTGACTAAGACCAACATCGCTTGTGAAACTATAAAGCCGGCGGTAATCGCAATAAAGGTATTAATATCCAAACCATAAACCCAGAGCAACACTGCGCGTATAATAATGGCGGTAGCAATAGCACCAGATGCATCAACGATACCGACAGTAATATTACGGGCTTTTATTTGCGCATTTTTGTCAATTTGATTTAAGGCAAAGCGGTCATGAAAAATTCGACCAATTTTAATCAGAATTAAGCCAAATATGCCATAACTGGCCATACCGATAATTTCCATTAAATAACTTTCAGCATTTTCACCGGTAATGGCACCTGTCAGGACAATACCTAATGCGGCAACACTTCCTGCGACACTGATACCAAAAGCAAAGTTATCTTCTTTGGCAAGTTCATCAGTAGAGTTAACTTTTGCTGATAAGCCACTAATAAATCGCATGGCACCCAGTAATATAATAGCAATGGTTATATCAATCGCTAAGAAAATGAGTAGTTCTTGATTTAGGCCCGTTATTTCAATAAATGTATTCATATTTATCCCTACTTTCCACGTCTAAAACTACGTGAGGTTGTACTTTTGCTATTTCTAAAGCTAGCGTTTTTGGCGCTTTTACTTGATTTAGCATAAGCACTTTTGTTGGTTGTTTTGTTAGCAAATCGATTGGCACTGGTTTGCGCACTTTTACTTTGGCTGGAAATACTTGAAGCGCCTGTTCTATTTTTACTGTAGGCACTAGTGTACTTTTGGCCTCGTCTTTCAAATGATTTTTTAGTTCGAGTATCAAGATCGGTTTGTTTGCGCAACTGATCAGGCGAGCTATAGCGCTTGCGGCCATAGTCGTTATAGTAGCTATAATTTCGGCTGCGGCCCCAATCATTATAAGAAGTGCGACGAGAACCAAATAAATCACCCATCATAGAGTACATACCATACCAAGCCCAAAAAGACATGCCATTTGAGCCAGTGGTCCAGTTTCCGTACGCCGGATTACCAATAAGTTGCTCACCCGTACCGAAATCTTGCGCTTTATTTGCTGCAAGGCTTTGTGCTTTTGACATGGCATTGACACGGGGTAAAGTACCGTCAGACATGTCGGCCAAAACATTGAGTGGATCACTAAGGGCATCGGAATATAAAACCGGATCGGCTGCTTGATAAAGGTTTAAGAGTTCATCATAAATTGCCTGAGAATCTTTAAACATTTGTGGTTGGTTTTTTACCGTGTTTAAGCGATCAACTAAGGCTAAATACATTGGGCCTTGAGTACCGGTATCTTTTATAAACTCATCTATTAAAGGTTTGTAGCTGGGTTTATCTCGAAGTAACCGCTCTGCGTACTGCTTAATTAGGTTAGCATTACGCACTTGCCCGCTATCAAGCGCTTGCGCAAGTAGGTCAATACGTTGTTCAGTGAGTGGAATTTGTTGGGTGACCTGCTCCTTTATTGGATCTCCACAAGCGGAGAGCAATAACATTAGCAGTAATATTAGTGATTTTAGTGGCTGCATTTCTGCCATAGTGTCCTCAAAAATGCTATGGTTATCATCCATTAATATCACTTATGACATATTATGTCTATTGTTTTAGTTGTATCAGTGAAATTATTTTTTCTGACTACAGATTAAACATAGAAATTATCGAGGATAACGTGCCTAATTCATGCCATTTGCCATTTCCTGTATTACTTGTAAACCAGCAAAATAATAGTTGGCTACAGTTCTCTCAACAATACCCAAATGCTAGCGATAATTTACCCCCAGAGCGCTTAGTGTTATTCAAAAAAGCCTTAGGGCTAAGTGATTTTATTCTCCGTAGTGCATTACAAGCGCCAGAGTTGGTGGTTGAACTTTTCAATAGTGAGCGGTTACTGACCACTGAAACACCAAATTACCGTGTCATGCTAGCGCAGGAAATTAAAAAATGTTCAACTGAAGAGCAATTACATCAATGCCTTAGATTATTTCGCTTAGTAGAAATGGTTGATATCGCCGTAGGTGACTTTTTACTTGCGAGAACACTCGATGAGTCACTAAAGCGACTGTCGGCATTAGCCGATAATTTGATTATTGCTACGAATAATTGGTTGTCGCTGCTTTGCCAAGCTAAATGGGGTATACCCGTCAACAGTGCTGGTGAAACGCAGCACTTGCTAGTTTATGGTATGGGCAAATTAGGCGGTCAGGAATTGAATTTCTCATCTGATATTGACTTGATATTTGTCTACCCAGAAGCAGGGCAAACCCAAGGGGTAAGGCGTAGTATCGATAATCAATTATTTTTTACCCGTTTAGGGCAAAAGCTAATCACCGCATTAAATCAACAAACTGCCGACGGATTTGTTTATCGCGTAGATATGCGTTTACGACCGTTTGGTGAAAGTGGGCCATTAGTATTGTCGTTTAATGCCATGGAAAATTATTATCAAGATCAAGGCCGTGACTGGGAACGTTACGCAATGTTGAAGGCGCGTTTGATCGGGGACGGAAAGTATCACGGGCAATTGTCTAACATGCTACGTCCGTTTGTATACCGCCGTTATATTGATTTCAGTGTTATTGATAGCCTGCGACGGATGAAGTCGGCAATAGCGCAAGAGGTGCGACGTAAACAACTCACCAATAACATTAAGCTTGGTGCTGGCGGCATTCGTGAAGTTGAGTTTATTGTGCAAGTTTTTCAAATGATCAGAGGCGGGCGAGTTAGTGAACTGCAGTATCGTAATTTATTAACCGTACTGCCTTTATTGGTAAAGCATGAAGAACTGAGCGCAGATAGCGCCCAAATACTGAACGATAGTTATCGTTTTTTACGTCGTGTTGAAAACATTATCCAAGCGTTAAATGATCAACAAACTCAAACCTTACCTGAAAATGAATTAGATCAGCAGCGCTTAGTCACTATATTGGCGGATCCTAATTGCCTAGATTGGCCGACTTTCCTACAACAATTGGCTTTTCATATGCAAGGTGTTCATCAGCAATTTGATGACCTTATTGGTGAAGAAAGTCCGAATCGTCAGGCGGTTGATCAATATTGGTCGACGCTATGGGACAGTCAATGGAGCGATGAAGAGTCAATTACCTGGATAGAACAGTCTCCTCAGTTACTTGATAACAACGATGCTATTAAATTGTGGAACAGTGAAGAGATATGGATAGGGCTGCGAGATTTTCGTCGTGAAATGAGCAAACGTAGTATGGGCAACCGTGGTCGGCAAGTGCTTGATAAATTGATCCCAAGCTTGTTATGGCATTTCGCTCATTTAAAATTAACCGATCAAACACTAGCGCGAATTTTGACAGTTTTAAGCACCATAGCAACGCGTACCGCCTATCTTGAATTATTATTTGAGAATGAAGGTGCATTAAAGCAGTTAATCCACTTATGTCGTAATAGCGGCTGGGTGGCTGAATATATAGCAAAATATCCGATTTTACTTGACGAGCTTATTGATCCGAAATTGTTTCATCAAGCCCCTTTGTTATCGTCTTACGTCGCCGAATTGCGTGAAACTATGCTACGGGTGCCGGAAGATGATCAAGAGGCGCAAATGATAACGTTGCGAGAATTTAAGCAAGTGAAGCAATTACGTATTGCCGCTGCTGATATTACCGGCATTTTGCCAATCACTAAAGTGAGTGACCATTTAACCGCATTAGCAGAAGCGATAGTTGAAGAAGTGGCAAATTTAGCATGGCAACAAATGTCGCTGCGTTTTGGTGTGCCAACAAGCAAACTAGATAGCCAAGATAAAGGTTTTGCTATTATTGGCTATGGCAAATTAGGCGGCATTGAACTCGGTTACAGTTCTGATTTAGATTTAGTTTATGTCCACGATGCAAATTTAGAGGAAATGACCACCGGAGCGAAAACTATTTCCGCCGGGCAGTTTTATTTAAAGTTAGCACAACGCATGATGCATTTGTTTAATACTAGAATGAATAACGGTATTTTATATGAATTAGATATGCGCCTAAGACCTTCAGGTAATGCCGGACTACTCATGGTACATATCGATACTTTTGGCCATTACCAAGAAAGTGATGCTTGGACTTGGGAACACCAAGCATTAGTGCGTGCAAGAATAATATACGGTCACCAAGCGTTGGCTGAAAAATTTACCGAAATTAAACGTCAGGTGTTAATGAAGCCACGTGATAAATCTACGTTGCGTGACGACGTTATAAAAATGCGTACTAAAATGCGCCAGCATTTAGACAAATCCTCATCAAATGAAATTGACATCAAGCAAGGGCGTGGTGGCTTAGTCGATATTGAATTTTTGGTGCAGTACTTGGTGCTAGCGAACTGTGCTCAATATCCTGATTTGAGCTGTCATTCTGATAATATTAGTTTATTGCAATACTTGGCAAACATAGGGGTGATAACCGACTTACAACAACAAATTTTAATAGATAACTATTGTCAGTTGCGCGATTTTGGTCATCATGCCACCTTACAAAATAGTGCAGCAATGATAACGTCTGCAGAATTTTCAGCTGAGCACGGTGAAGTAATGAGCATTGTTGAACAGTTTTTAACTTAATACCAAGTGGATTAAATGCGTGTTCAAAACTCAATGAGGATAAAGATTCAAGTTCAAATTTTGTGATAGAACACAATGCATAAATTGGATTTCTAGACCATTTAAAGATGATAAATAAATTAGTCCGTTTAGTATTAGAGATAGTTAAGACGAATGAAGACTATCTCTTGTTAAATTAGCGCTTATCTTTAGGGAGTAGCATACATTCATTGGCTAAGTAAGGGATGTCGTGTTCTATCAAAACAATAGCGCGTTGTTGATAACAAAAGTAGATTGAAAGGCCATTTTCAAAATGTCCTTCAATCGCCTTACCAACTTGATATGAGGTGGTAATGATATTTTTATTGACTCTAAAAGCATCTTTGGCCAAGAAATCACGATTTAGCCACCAAATAACCTCAAGACCATTATCTTGGGCATATTCTGACAACTTCTGAAATAAGGTTTCGCCGAGGCGAAAAGGATGACTTTCAGTTTTTCCGGTCCAATTTTTTCGTAGTGGTCGAGTGGTTAAACGTCTGGCTTCTAATATTTTTTCTAAATCACCTTTGGGCTCAGGCAAATAGACAATGTTATTACGAATTTTTGGGCCTTTTTCATCGCTATCGCCATGTAGGTTAGCGTAAAAGCGCGATAATCCATCGGCGGCGGCATTTTTGCTTTTTTTCGCGCCAACACCTTCTTTAACTTGTTCTATTGCTGCCGGTTTAGTTTGTGCATCATGATGAAAGTCTGTCGTGGTGGCAGCGATATCATCAGCCGCATCTTGGCTAAGTGAAAATAATAGTTCTTGGTTTAGCAACAGTGCTGCCGCCAAACCAACTAAAATCACTGCTAAAATAATGTTTCGTAGCCAAAAATTCATAAGTTACTTAGGGTTAAGTTTGCATCTTTAAACTATACCATAACGAACAATGGCTATTTATACAATGATGGGTCATCTTCGTTAGGTCGAGTTTTAAAGCGCCTATGCAGCCACATGTATTGTTCAGGCTTGATCATAATGGCTTTTTCTAACTCCTGATTGATCCTTAATACATCTGCGGTATCATCACCTGTTGGAAAATTTTCTAACATAGGTTTTATTTCTAAAGTGTAACCACTACCATCGTCATTACGGGTCGGAATTAGCATATGAGTTTGGCTATTCTTTTGCCGAGCAAAGATTAGCGTACCCGTGGTTGATGCAGCTTCAGGTACGGCAAAAAAAGGCACAAAAACACTACGATTTCGGCCGTAGTCTTGATCGGGTAAGTAAACACAGGCTTCCCCGTCTTGTAATGCTCGTAGCAAGCCTTTTACGTCACGTTTTCCCAACATATATTTATTTGAACGGCCACGACCACGGAACTGAAAATACTCCATTAGTTGATTGTTGTGAGGTCGGTAAAACACCACCATTGGATGCCCATAACCTATAGCACGACAATTAATTTCAGCACTAAGGTAATGCATAGCTAATAGTAGAACACCTTTCCCTTGCTTTTGTGCGGTTTCAATATGTTCAAGTCCAATAATTTTTGTTTTACGCTTTACACGCCAGTTTGGCCACCACCAGCCCATGCCTGTTTCTAGCAGGGCGATACCAGTGTTTTCAAAGTTGCGCTTAAGCATAACCTGGCGCTCAACGTCAGTCATATCAGGGAAGCAAAGCTCTAAGTTTCGCAAGGCAACTCTTTTTCTGCTCGAGCCTATTTTGTAAAGTAAACGGCCGATAATCTTGCCGAGAAAAAGCTGAAACCTATAAGGTAGCCAAGAAATAGTATAAAGAATAAATACCCCAATCCAAGTCGGCCAATATTTAGGCAATAGATAAGATATTTTAAAATTTGGTTGTAAAACTTTGTTTTTACTCACGGGATGATTTCAACTCATTGAATTGCTTGTGATACAATATTGGTTATTATATCTGTTATAGGGTACAGGATGAAAGTAGATATTCCCGCTTTTGAAAAAGCGCGTGTTTTAGTCGTTGGTGATATCATGTTAGATCGTTACTGGTCTGGACCAACACAACGTATTTCACCCGAGGCACCTGTGCCTATTGTTAAAATACATCAAGATGAAGATCGCCCAGGAGGCGCTGCTAACGTAGCTTTGAACATTGCCTCGTTAAGCGGTCAAGTTACATTGCTCGGTATTACTGGTGCAGACGAAGCCTCAAAAACATTGCAAACACAGCTGTCTGCAATGAAAATAAATTGTCAATTTATTCAGTCAGCAGATCATCCAACGATCACAAAATTACGCATTTTAAGTCGAAATCAGCAATTATTGCGTTTAGATTTTGAAGAATCTTTTGTAGAAATGGATAAAAACCCTCTGACAGAACAAACTAAAGCTTTAGTCGCTCAACATGATTTATTGTTATTGTCAGATTATGACAAAGGTACTTTGTCAGAAGTACAGGCACTTATTCAAGCGGCAAAAGAACAAAATATTCCGGTGTTAGTTGATCCAAAAGGTACTGACTTTTCAAAATATCGTGGTGCAACTTTAATTACGCCAAACCTTGCAGAATTTGAGGCGGTTGTTGGGCATTGCAAAAATGAAGCCGAAATTGTTAGAAAAGGTCAAGCGCTGCTTAAAGAGTTAGATTTAACGGCAATGTTGGTCACAAGAAGCGAGCAGGGAATGACTCTGTTAATGCATGATCAACAAGAGTTTCACTTACCTACTCAAGCAAAAGAAGTTTATGACGTAACGGGGGCGGGTGATACCGTTATTGCTACTTTAGCACTTTCAATTGCCGCAAAAGCCGATTTTGCTCAAGCCAGTGCTTTAGCAAACATAGCCGCAGGTATTGTTGTTGGTAAATTGGGTACCTCAACGGTGAGCGAAGCTGAACTTAGCGCTGAACTTTTATCTGGCCAAGAAAGTGGCTTTGGCGTAATGACTGAAGATCAACTTAAAATTGCGGTTGAATTAGCGCAAGCGCGCGGTGAAAATATTGTGATGACAAACGGGTGTTTCGATATTCTTCACGCGGGTCATGTTTCATATTTAACCACAGCCAATACCTTAGGAACGCGACTTATTGTTGCTGTTAACGACGATGCTTCTGTTACTCGATTAAAAGGGCCTGGTCGTCCTGTTAACCCTGTAGATCGTCGTATGGCAGTACTTGCTGGCTTAGGTGCTGTTGATTGGGTAGTACCATTTAGTGAAGATACACCACAACGTTTAATTGCCAATATCTTGCCAAATATTTTAGTCAAAGGTGGTGATTATAAAGTGGAAGATATCGCTGGTGGTGAAGAGGTGATAGCGGCCGGTGGCGAGGTTAAAGTGTTAAACTTTGAAGATGGCATTTCAACCACTAAAATTATTAATGCGATTAAGCAAGAAGATTAGAACACCGATATATATTGACAATATGGATGTCTGATAATGTATTGAACAGAAAAAAGCAGCATTTAATGCTGCTTTTTTAATACCTATTTTTTGCTAATTTAGCGTTTACTTAGCAGCGGTTAAACCTTGATTTATATCGCTTAAGTCTTGCTCTGTAATCGTTCCACCTGCTCGTTTTAATGCTAATACATTTTGAATGTAATCATATCGAGTAGACGATAAGTTTCGTTTAGCGTTGTACAGGTTTCTGGTGCTGTTTAACACATCAACAATCGTACGGGTACCCACTTCAAAGCCGGCTTCAGTCGCTTTCAATGCACTTTGCGCACTGATCACTGATTGCTCTAGTGACTTTATCGATGAAACGGCTGCTATTACTGTGTTGTATGCGTTACGCGTGTTTTGCACTACATTTCTGTATGCTTGTTCCATATTTTGGCTTGCCGCAACATAATTACTTTGAGCTTGTCTAACACTACTTGTTATAGCACCACCTGAATAAATAGGTACATATAAAGAGATGCCGATTGAGTGGCTATCTAATGCTGGGTTGTTAAAGTTTACATTGTTTACTTCATTATCTTGATCTTGACTACCGTAACTGCCCGATAAGCTTAAGGTAGGGTAATGACCCGATCTTGCTATATTGATATTTTCTTTTGCGATATCAATATTTATTCTTTCAGCAATTAATTCTAAGTTCTTTGCTTCAGCCGTTTGTTGCCATTCATTGGCACTATCAGGCGCTGGGCGAGAAGTACTAAAACGTTCCGTATTTAGTATATATAAATCGCGAGGGTAAACATTGGTGATAACACGTAACGCTTCTTCAGCATTAAATACTTGGTTTTCTGATATAATTTCACTGGTAACAGCATTATCAAATTGCGCTTGAGCTTCATGTACATCAGTAACAGCCGTTAAACCAACTGAAAATCTTTGCTTCGTTTGCTCTAGCTGACGCTCAATAGCCGCTTTTTCTGCTTTTGCAAATTCTAAATCATCTTTGGCACTAAGTACTTGAAAGTAAGCTTGTGTAACACGAACAATTAAGTCTTGTTTAGCTAATTGGTATGATACATCGCTTTGATGCGCAAGTTTTTTAGCGTTATCAAGTTTTAACCAAGTACTGTGGTTGTATAATTCCATGTCCAAGTTAATAGCGTAGCTAGTCGTATCGCTTTTATTGGTTAGTATTTGACCTGAAGACTGCCCAGTATCTGACGTTGGAATAAACTCACTTTCGCTTTCGGTGTAGCTTACAGAACCGTAAATTTGAGGAAGCAAAACAGAACGAGCTTGTTCAATACCTTCTTCAGCTGCAAAAAATTGCGCTTGAGCTCTAAGAACAACCGGATCATTTGCTTGTGCTTGTTGGTATACTGATAATAAGTCTTCGGCATTAGCTAAAGAGCTACTTGCAGTAAAAGCAAGGCCAATAAATAGTGCGGTTATTGTTTTTTTCATCTTGAAGCGATTCCTGTAATAATGAACATGC
>OJDZ01000538.1_pt1 | contig 21498 bp, 10 predicted proteins | sample 1592981 | NCBI WGS metagenome assembly OJDZ01 (sample SAMN05416851, study PRJEB24817) | seawater metagenome | isolation source: Sea water | place: Canada:Atlantic | collected 2013-07
TATGAGGGCATTTTAGCACCTCCTATTACGCGACCGGAATTAGTGTGCCACTACATATCAGCGGCTTTTACTCTAGGGATGAAAGGATGTGTCTTAGTTCAGACTAGATCGACACTTATGCTTGAAAAATGAGTAACTGCTAGATCAAGTCCGAGTTACTACGTTACTGCTTGAATGTTTTTTTTTGTGAACAAATTGTAAATTTATGTTGTTTTAGGTAATATCTCTGTGGGCTTACGGAAGAGTCTTGCTTACATCAATCTTCCTTAGCATTACTGAATATTAGTATAGATAAAGGTAGATATATGGTTCGCGTATTAACACTCCTCCCTGTTGTATTTTTTTGTTTCCATTCGTTTGCTAGTGTGCCAGAGCCTTCTTTTATTGTATTCGGAGTCGTTGAGTCTGCAGGTACTCAAATACGTAATGAAGGTGTAGTGGTTTCAGCGTCATACTCGGGTGACATAGTATCTGAATTTACACTTGATGCTTCTACTAATTATCGTTATTCACTTGAGATTCCAATTGAAGCAGACGTGGGGGCTCGTTCCTCAAGTAGTGTTCGAGTGGGCGATGTGCTCGGTTTAAGTGTGTCTGGTCAGTTGGTATCTAATCTGATTGTTTCTGATCGTGGTGTGTCAGTCGAAGTCGACCTTTCAATGCCTGTTGGGTTTGACTCCGATGGGGATGGTATTAGTGATAGTGATGAAGTTGCATCTGGTACTGATCCTGAAAACCCGAATGATCCAGTACTTTATGGCTCGGGTGACCTTGATGGCGATGGGATTCCTAATGGACAGGAATATTACACCGGCACTTATGATCCAGAAAGTGATTATGATGGTGATGGTTATTCAAATACAGATGAGTATTTATTGGCGTCATCCCCAGCAGATGATACTGATTTTCCCGCTCAGTATGCGCCATTTGGTAAGTACGCATCCATAGATACACAAGAGGGTGCTTATATTTTTCCAACCATCGAGGACGGAAGTGAGCTTATTTGGGATGCTGCACTTTATGGTCTGGCGAAGAGTATTCTCCCTATAATGTGGGATGATGATGAGCTATTCGATCTGATGATCTCGACCTCAGGTGGTCAGGTATTTGTCATGGTTCAGGTTGCAGATTTGGTATTTAAAACTCCCTCAGCTATAAATTTATTTTCTTTGCCCGTAAGTGGTGATGTACTGGTTGGTTTTGCAAATTTTGATGGTGTGGCCTCGGAAGAATTATGGGCATATAGCCGAACCACTGAAACGGTTTACGTCTATGAACGTAGCCCTACTGGGCAGCCATTTGGAGATGATTTATGGTTTTCCATACAGGTGTCGGGGATTGCAGGAATGCTGGATATTGCTGACGTAAGTGGCGATGGAGTTCCTGATCTGATTGCTACTGGTGTAGACCTACTTCTCGATAATATGCAACCAGAAAACACGGTCGCATTAATGAAAGGGGGGTGGGATGGTATCAACTTTAATTTTCAAGAACCTCAGCTTCATACTGCTAATTCCTTAATATCAAATTCTCATGTGCGGGTGGTGCCTAATATTAAAGAGGCAGGATATGATAGTGATGTGGATATTATGCTGCGAGGTGAAGATAAATATCACTATTTAAATTTATCCTATAACAGCTATTCAAAATTCGATGATATGCAGCCAACTATATCGGAGTACCTTAATGGTCAAGTGAGCCTCATTCCTGCAGGAGATTCTTTTTATAGTGGATCTCATCTTGATCCATATGTTTATGGAAGTTTTTTTGGGAATGATGAATACACTGATGTGTTGCTCCATGATGGTGAATCCGGGCTTTTTGTTTTTGCGCGAGGAGTAATGTATGACCTAGATTCAGACGGTGATGGAATACCTGATTATCGCGATCCAGATATGTTTGATTCGGATATTCCCTTGCCCAATGGTGAATTAGATTACGACGGTGATGGTATTCCCTATGCTGCTGATGGAAGTCATAGTGGAAGCGAGGATGCTGATGGTGATGGCATGAACGATTCGTTTGAATTGACGCATGCTTTAAATCCTATGGATGCTACCGATGCGAATTCTGATAACGATAATGATGGTGTTTCAGCATATTTAGAATATGTTGATGGCACTGATCCTAATGATAATTCCTCTGTTATTTCTAGTCAGGCAACGGTAGTAGCTAGTGCGGCTGTCTTTGATTCAGGTGCTTCTGATTTAGTGGTTTTTGGAGATGATATTGTTGCCTCTTCTGTCAACTCGAAGTCTGTGAAGGTTTTGAGTGGTAGGAAAGTTGCGGAGAATAGAACCCTAGAAGTGTCTGATGGTAATGGTGTAAGTAAGCTATTACGTATTGATTCAATGCTTGCCGTTGGGACAGTTGGTGGCGTTGTTGAAGTTTGGGATTACAGCGCGTCGCGTAGGCTTATTACTTTTGATCGCAGTAACTCCTCGGTTACGGATATGGCAAGCGATGGAGTGAACTTATATACACTTCACTCTGATGGGAGCATATTTCATTGGAATCTTCAGTCTTTGACTTATGTGAATTCATGGAAAGTATATGACGGGATTCTTACTAGTATGTATGTGAAAGGTGACTTTCTATATATACAGTCATCTTCTCCTGAGCGAATCCTGTTTGTTTGGGATGTAGCTAATAATCGCGCAATCTACAGTGTAACCGGAAGCGGTAAATGCTGCATGCAAGTCATTTCTGAAAAAGTGGGTTCTGAGCTTCTCGTCGCGAATAGCTTTAGTGGTCAGGGTATATATGCTCTTGATTTAAATAATTTTACTACACGTAATCTCGTATCTGATATTGATGTGTCGTCAATGAAGTCCACAGGTGCTGAAATATATGTGGGTAGACGATCGGGAGTAATAGATTGGTACGACTCATCCAGTGGCGGGTTTATCGGTAGGGTTGCTGCGCCGAATCAATTTGTTCGTAAGATTGACTTAATTGAAGGCGGATTTATATCTCTGCATTCTGATGGCAAATTATATTATTGGGAGCATAAGTAAATGAGAGCTGTATTCGTTATTCTGGCGGCAGCTGCATTATTTGGGTGCGGAGAAGCGGGCTCGGGTTTGACTGATGGTAATGATGGTGCTGATGAGCAGTCCTCTCTACCACCGCAGTCGGATCAAAATCAGGGGGCTGCTTTAGTTCCTCAGTTGGTGTTGGTGGGTGATGAAAGTTTTCCTGATGGGAGGCCTGCACGTATATCGGTTGAGGTAACGTCATTAAGCAGTGATGACGTTGCATACTTATCAGTCGAGACGGCTGAAAACTCCCAGCTGAGTATTACTCCTAAGAACACACTGTTATACCCGACAAGTGGTGTTGCGAATGTAGTACTTGAGATATCAGCAAGGGAGGTTGTGGATAGCGGGACCGTTGTTGTTAATTTGACCACCTCTGAAGGCCTGACGGTATCTAGGACTCACGTAATAAGTTCAGAGAAATAGTATGACATTTCGTATTTATTTATACCTATTATTAATAATTTTTCTTTCCGGCTGCTCCGATAATCAAGTAGAAATTGATTCTAGTTATCATGGGTCTACCCAAAACGATACTGTTGTTGCTGAGGTTGGGAATAGTGTGATTTCACTCGGTGAACTCGATTATCTTGCTGCTTTTGGTAGTTCTGCACCTATCACCCAAAAATCGAAGTTAAGTCTCCTTGAAAAAATGATTGAAGAGGAGGTTTTAGCTAATGAGGCCAAGGCTGCTGGTTTTTTAGATGACCCTGAACTGAAAGTAAATATAAGAAAATTAATTGCATATAAATATAGGAAATACTTAGAAAAAAAAGCAGCTGAAAGCGTAACTGTAACAAATCCTGAAGCTGAAATTTACTATCGTGAAAACTTGTCGTCTTATACTCGCATGCCGATGTTCAGACTGGCGATTGTGGAAAGAAGAAAGGATCTTGATCGTAAATATACGCACACTTTAAAACAGATTCTTTCGTCATCTAAATATGTTTCTGCTGAAGATGGATTTGGTCAGTATGCTCTAGACTCTACGCACGAAGGCACAAGAAATAGAGGTGGTAAGCTTTCTTGGACAAATGTTGAAACTCGAATTGCGGGTATACCTAATAAAGTTATCAAAGAAGGTGTACACCTGAAAGTTGGAGAGTCGTTGCTTTTAGAGGACGTGGCAGGAAAGAGCTATCTCGTACGTAAGATTGACGAAAGATCTGAATTTATTACTGATTTTTCGGATGTTGAATCTGATATTAAAACGCAATTATTGACCACTCGCAAAACCGAAATGTATGAGCGCTACCTAGAAAAATTAAAGTCTAATGTTGAAGTTAAGCTTTATGAAAATCGAGTTAAGCAGCTTAAAGATAACAAGGACGAGGTTCAGCAGTTCGGTCCTCCAGGATTTCCTGTTCAATGAGAGGTAGCATGAAGTTATTAAACAATATTTTGATCGTTCTCGTGTTGTCTATGCTGTCAGTAATGTCTTCAGCGTATGAATTAAGCTTCAGAGATACTGGCTGGCAACTCGTAAGCTTTCCGCGGTTGCCGGAGAACGCGACGGTTGAGTCGGTATTTGGTGATGCAGCCAATGATGGAAGTTTAACTTGGGTTTGGACTTTCGACAATGAAAGCAAGAAATGGTCTCGGTGGCCTCAGGACTCTATAGGTGCAATTTCAGATATCTCCGAACTTAAAACTGGTCAGGGATATTGGGTATATACAGATAGTGGATTTAACCTTGCAGTTGAGTCTGGCGGTATTACTCCTGGTGGTCAAACTCTCTACCCTGGCTGGAACTTGATAGGGGCTACCGGAGACAGTGATATGCCCTATGAGCAAGCTCTTGCTGGTGTGCCATTTCTCGAGCTATGGTCTTACGACCTTAACAGTAGTGGATTTAAAGTTGTAAGAAAGTCTGGCGGTTCAGGTGTTGTTATAGAAGAACAATTCCTTCAAGTCGAGACTGGCAATGGATACTGGGCGTATGTTACTGAACAGACCAGTCTGGTACCTTCACTGGGCACATTTCTCCCGGCTGATGTCGATATTGAACCGCTACTTAATCATAGTAAATATGGGCAAAAAACCTTCTGGGATAATGTTAGTCCAGGCGATATAGACTGGAATGGTGATGGGTATTTTGATTTTCCAAATACTCAGAATACCGTCGCTTTTGGTGATTTTCTTAACCGTCAGAGAATGTCCATTACGAATACAGGTAATGGTGTTCTAAGCTGGACTGCGACTATCGAACCAGCGGTAAAATGGCTCTTATTCGAAGCATTTGATGAAGACGGAAACCCCGTTCTTACTGATAATGTATTTGGCAACGTATCCGACATTAATGGCGAATTAGTAATGGTTGCTAATCGTGTCGGTATGGCCCCAAGTGATAATTATAGTACTCAGATAGTGCTTAGGTCTAACGGTGATGTGCCTGAAAAGCGAATAGACGTTATTCTTGAGGTCGCCGATATAGTTGGAGACTATGAGGTAACTGTTAGGCTTGACTCTGTGAACGCTAAAGACGCAGATCTTCACAATCCCAAATACTTTATTAGCTTTGCTAGAGATGGGGCGGGTGTTAAGGCGTTTATGGATGAAGAACGATCGCTTTTGATTCCTGAAACAACTTATTTAAGTGGCACATATGTTGGTAATCCTGAAAATAACTTCCAGTTACTCGGGCAGTTAAATCTCCCAGAAGGACATGAACACAACCCTTATTCCAGCGATGTGAGACGTGAATTCACGCTTATTGGTCAAAGGAGTGATGGGCGAGATGGGCTTTCTCCTCTCGATTTGAAGGGAGAGTATTCTGAAAATATTTATGGACTATTTGAAGACCCTGTTCTTTTAAAGGGCGAGTTTGTAGCAACAAGAATATCTTCCAAACCGAGAAAGCAAGATAACCGAATCAGTGATGATGTGAACGGCGATATCGTTTCATCTCATGAAAATGGTGGTGTATCTGAATTTACGACCTCAATTACTGATCCTATCTCTATTACTGACATTCAGGCTTTGGTTGATATTGAGCATGTCGATCCAGAGAGTCTTAAAATTGAATTGGTGGGGCCAGAACATAAGGTTGAGAATGGCGCTGGCATAGAAATTAGGCGTACATATGTCATTCTTCATGAATACCAGAATCGATCGCTCAGTTCTTTGAATTTTGACGAGTACGATACGACCGTTGAATCGCTTGCAGTATATGAAGGGCAATTGGCGGCCGGAGATTGGATGCTTCGAATTACTAATACTTCTGAATCAATAGGAAGGCTCTTAGGGTGGGAACTTGATATTAAGGGAGCCAATGTATACAGCATCAATGGGACGACTGAAAGTGGTGTGCGACTTCAGTTAACCGGTTGCGGTGTGTCTATTACCACGACATCAGACGCAGTAACAGGCGATTTTTCTTTTGATGGCCTTATACCTTGTAATTATAAAATTACGGTTGTGCAATTAGGTTACGAAGTTAGCTTTACCGAAGTCAATATTGTTGGTTGCTACAGCAATGATACCGAGGCATGTAGTCTAGAATCTGACTATCAAGTTGAATTAACTGCAGTACAGTTATTGGAGCTTAATCCTCAAGTAGCTACCGTACCTGGTGAAATGAAAGTAGTAACCTCTCCAGTAAATGCCTTTTTGCCAAGTAAGCCAGAAAATATTTTGTCAGTACGATCAATTGATGTAACTGATTATCCATCGCTTGATTCATCTCTGATATCCCGTGACTGGGCGCTTTATAAACACGTTAATGCATGGACTAGAGCCCCTCAAGATGGCTACTTGATGGATTCAGTAAATCTTATCGACTATGAGAAACTTAAGTCTTTATCGCCCGATAAAAGTTCTTACGAGGTTAAATCAGATCAAAATTTAGATTCATACTCTCTACAGCCGGCTATGTTTTATTTTGACCTTACTGTAGATACAACCGTATTAAGCAATCAAGTTATGTTTGAGACCGGAGGTAGTGGAGTTGGGTTGGTAATATTTCAGAATGCTACCGATTTGATGGTGTCAATAGGCACGGGCAACGATATTGACCTGACCGTAAATGACGTATTTAAGGATAACACTCGTTATGGCTTGGTTGTTGAGCTACAAGGCAGTAACACAATAACCCTCTTTTTAGCACGGCTTGATCGCAATGGCGCTCCTTTAGAGTCCTTTAAACCTATAGCGATGGATACCTGGGCTGGAAACTTCGACTGGTCTGGCGGCGACAATGCTGGGTGGGGGCTTGTGAACAGTGGAGTACAAACTCAAGTTCTTGGTTCGTATGTTCCTTTTTCTGGTACTTGGCATTTAGGACAGTTTTTCTCACAGGAAAGTGTATCTCTGCTGGAAAGCAATGGCTTCGACGGTTCAGATGTGGATATGAATTATTTTTCTTATTCTGAAGACCACTCGCAGTGGTATCGTTCGAGTAATATAAGTTTGGAATATACGGACGATACCCTTGATCCACGAGGTGGAAACTCAGCGATTAAGGCAACTCACGCTGGGAATGGGCAGAGAGGTATTATTTTTGACTCCTCAAAACATGGGCAAGGTGCTTTTAATGTGGCTCAAGGTGAATTAGTTACACTTTCTGTATTCTTAAAGCCCGGCTCGACTTCTCAATTTAGATTTCGTTTTGCAGATGGTTCCTCTTACAAGGGGGCATACTTGGTAGATATTATTACCGCTGTAGATTCTGGCACGGCTAATGTGAGGTCTACACCTCTGGCAAATGGTTGGTATCGAGTTGAAGCTACATATGAAGCGACGTCTGATTTTCAGGATTTTCATTGTGATGCTTGGTTCGTATTTAATAATACCTATAATATTAATTCAGAAGGGTATATATACGTTTACGGACCTCAATGTGAAAAGCATTCCGCTACTAATGATATGGGGATGACGGCCTATATCCCTACCGGCGAAAATCATGGGTCGAGATTCGACTCTAGTATCTTAGTTGCATCAAAAAGTGGATCAACAGCATCTACTTGGAATAACTCGTTTCCAGGGCGAAGTGATTTCGCTGGCTCTTACTATATTAATCTTGATAGTCAGGTGACTAATAATCTGACAAGTCAGCAAGAAACCCTGAGTTACAAAACGGGTGACATAATTCTCCAGTATATGCCAACTAATAATGTGCATTTTGGAGCAATCAGTACTTATGCTGGTGCTGGAACGACTTCTTTAAATGCAATGGATACCGCGACGTTTGATATTAATCGTCCTCCTCTAGTTAATACTCAGGGAATTGAAGATAGCGACAGTTTCACAGCTGAAATTGACCCCGCTACAGAAACTAACGCGTCGAATATGATTAATGAAAATCCAGTTAACCCTGGTCAGTATTCGTTTCTTCCTAGCGGATTTGATGCGCCGGTTGGAAAAACCTCTAATCACTTCCGTGTTTATGTATCGACTGGCCAGCTAATACATGGTTTGTCCGCATACGGTGGCGGTTTTCGACTCGATACAGGGATTCAGAGTGCTCAAAAAGATGATAATAAGGAAACAGACTGATGCTTTATAAAAAAATTGTTTTCTTAATAATGATATTTTTATTTTCAATAGCAGGTGCTTCAGAGAGAAGTCGAGTTCCGGTACCTGCTCATGCAGGCCTGACGGCGGCATGGAATTTATTAGCATGTGGTGAGCGCTACAAGCAGGTATGGTTTGGTGGCGAGGAAATTCGAGGCGTAGGGAAAACTTACAGTGAGCTGATCGAAAGCTACGAACAGGCGCCAGGAAATGGCTGTATTGAGGTGGATCAATATGGCAATCCTCTTACTCATGCGGGTTATTTCGAAATCGCTGCTGAAGCCTTTAAAGGTTATGTTAGAGATGAGTCTTTAACGGGTTTTAATGCCGAAGTGGCGACCTGGGGCCTTCAGGAAAGTTTGAATTATCTCGCCGAAGGGAAGCTTTTAAAAGGTAATGATCTAATGATCAGCGGTCTTCGCTCTAGGTTTAAAACTGACGAAGATGATTCAAAAACGCAGATCGAATACTTAAATGATAGTGTTTCGGAAATGAGAAGTGGTCTAGCCGCTTTGGCGCCATATTTTGTTGAATATGGTGATCAATTCAGACTTAAATCTGATAACCCGACCGAACGTTTTCCTTTTATGGTTGAAAATAGTTCTGGCCCTAAAGTGCCGAATGAATACATGCGCTATGCAGAACTTTTAAACCGTTATGGCATGGCCGCTAACAGTGAAGCAAAATATCTTTTTTATAAAGACAATGTACAAGATGTTGATAACCCTCCATACAGAAACTTCCCTAGTGTTGAAGATCTCGACTTTAATCTTGACGGCATCAAAAATCAGGCGGGTCGTATTGATGCGGCTAAACGAGCAAAAAAATCGAGCAGTCATATTTATCTACAGTCTGTTTTGCTCGCCTCTAAGCAAACAGCTGACGAATTTGAAGATAACAATGGCTACCAGATTAAACGTCAGCTGAATGATGCAGATCGTTTATATCAGGATATCAACAGTGGCTTTAACCCACTACTTTTAGCGGGGGATTTTGTCCCTTATCAGCGGGTTGAAAATTTTCTTCAACTTGCCCGTGCTCGTGTTAATGATGCAGTGCAGGCTGAAAGTTTAGCTCGAAGTAGTCAGCGTACTTTTGAAGTCGATCAGACAACGCTTAGGTCGGAATTAAGAACTCAAACAAATTTATACATTGATCAACTTGTCGAATTAAGCGGGGTATCTTCTTCGGCATATGACTTGAAAACCAAGTCAGATCGTCAAGGGTATAAAGATGCGGTGTACGAGTCAGTATTTTTCGAGCAGAAAGGGCAGATGGGGATACAGGTCATTGCCTTACAGGAAGCCGAATTACAGATTGCTCAGATTAGTACGCAGTATGCAAATGCGCTTCAGCGTATTGTCAATGAGTTAAAGCGATCAAATCAAGTTGTAAATATCGTGCTACAAAGTGGTAAAAAAATCAGTGCCTTGCAGTATGCAAATACAATGGCGTCATGTTGCAACGTATCGACTGGGACGTCCACTGGAACGTCTCGTGGCACATCTTCTGGTACCAGTAGTGGTTCATCTATTGGTATTAGTGATGGTACATCGGCTGGTTATTCTGGTGGTACTGCATCGTTTTCTAAATCAGTGGGATTTTCTTATGGTCAATCGACTGGTGTAAGTAACGGTGAAAGTAAAGGCGAATCTTGGGGAACATCGTCAGGCGAGTCTCGCAATCCCAATATTGAAACTCTGGCCAAGGGGCAATCTGCGTTATCGTTATTACAAGATATTAAACAGTCGTCACTGGAGGGAGTAAATAGTTCATTCACTGTTAAAAATCTAATGCTGGAGCTAGCAACGCTGAACGTCTCTATGGAGCAAGCTCAGCTTGCTAAACAACGCCAACAGGCGGTTATCGAGACTCAGTTTGATCAGTTTGAACGTATCTTGGCTAACTATATCGTTGCTCAAGAAGATTTTGCTGAAGCCTATTTTAATAATCCAGCCTACCGAATGGAAGCATCCCGTGCAGAGCAAGCCGCGGAAGATACTTTCGAAACGGCACTTGAGTTGTCGTACTACGCGGCCAAAGCACTTGAATATCAGTGGTCAGAAAAATATAACAATCCAGTACTGCGGCTGGATGGTGGTTTACCTGAGCCGCTGAGCGTCTCTTTTGATCCCTTTGTTCGTGCTGAATCAGTTTTTTCCGCTCAGTTTGCTTCATTGTTTAGTCCGAGTTTGGATGACTATTTAGATGGATTGCAGGCGTGGGATGTTAAAATGCGACAGCTGCGTTACCCAGAGCGTAATGTCTCTCGAGTTAGATTTTCCATGAGGGATGATATTCTTGGATATGGAGATTATACCGCGTCAGTTGCTGAGGCGAAATTTCGATCTTTTATTGAAGATAACCGAGTGAAGGGGGATAACCCGGACAATAAGGATCTTCAGTTTCCATTTAGTTTAGATATTACCGATGAGCGTTTATTTCCTGACCACCCGAATATTAAAGTGGAATCCATCAAGCTCAACCTAGTAAGTACTGCCGCAAAATCAGTGCGTGGTGGAACTGCGACAGGTCCGGCATTGGTTGACCTTGTTCTGCTTGATCGGGCGTTCGTTCGAACCTTTTTCGCGGAAGGTTCTGATCGGGATGACATTCTTTCTTACACCTTGCAGCAAGGTCGGACTATCGAGAAATCACCATTTATCGCCACGGTAGACACAACGATTGATGGGTATTCAAGTCCACAGTCAGAGCCGAACACTCAGCTCGCTAGCCATAGCCCTGCGGTGAGTACTTGGGCATTGAGAATAAAAAATAATCGCTTTAATAATCGTCATTTAAAGCTTGAATATTTGAGTGATATTGAAGTTGATATCGAGTACAGCTACGGCAAACCTAAAGATATACAGTTTTTTAATTAATAATTTTAATTGATAGCTCTCGTTACTTGTTAGCTTTCATCATTGGGAGAAAAAAATGAATCGCTATATGAATAGCTTTGTACTAGGAACAGCAATGGTGGTTGGAATGTTATTCATCTCATTGCATTCTGAAAGAGTGATGGCAGCCAATGAAATTGTACGTTTGGTACCATTTCAGGGACGTCTTCATGGCAGTAATGATGGTGTCGTACCCGATGGAGTTTATGATCTTACTTTCTACGTGTATGACACGCCTACCGGGGGGACGGCTCTCTGGACAGAGAATCACTCTCAAGTAAGTGTTATTCACGGCTATGTGAATGTCTTACTGGGCGCTATCGAGCCGATGGATGAGAGTAATTATGCGACTCAAGAGCCATTCTATGGCGAAGAGAAAACCCGGGTGAGTTTTTCTGAAAAAAAATATCTTGGGATTTCTATTAACGGTGGGGCGGAAATGTTTCCGCGCAGCCAGTTGGTTCCGTCTTTTCATGCCTACACAGCGAACCATGCAAATCATTCAACGCATTCCGATACGTCAGATCTAGCGGCGGATGCAAATAAACTAGGTGCAATTGATGCTTCTGATTATGCTTTAGAATCATATGTAGATCAGGCTACTAGTGATCTTAATCTAGACATAGCTAATAAATTTACTGGAAATTTTGCCAACGAATCCATAAATTCACAAAAGTTAGGAGGTCAAAACCCTGGCTATTACGGTAAGCAGTCTGATGTCTCGTCATTGAGTTCAAGGGCTTCTACTGTTGAAGGGAAGTTCACGGGAAGCAAGGCAAAAGATGCAGATAAACTTGATGGTCTTGATTCTTCTCTATTCTTGAGGAGTAACGGAAAGGCTGTTGATTCAGATAAATTAGACGGTCTGGATAATTCGTTCTTTCGTAACGCATCCAATTTGAATGCAGGTACTATATCTAAATCAAGACTACCTTCTGATACTCGGGTAACTACCGGGTTGTCCACTAATATAAACAACACTTATGATTATTTTAAAATTGGTAGCTTTATGATTCAGTGGGGCCGTAGGGCGGGTGTAGCGAGAAACACACATGTATCTCAAAGTATTCAATGCTACAACAGTACAAGCTCTTTCGTGGTGACAGCTTCCTTCTCAAGTTCTGATCTTGATAATCCAGATCCTGCGGTTGCAACTAAGCTGAGCCGATGCCAAATACGGTTGACTAACCCCTATGGTAACGAATCTCGCGATATAGAGTGGATATCTGTTGGTACAATTTAGAATATGAGATTTCCTGTATTTCTTCTTTTCGCTTTAATATCTGTATGTCGAGTTTTTTCAGACGAGGCGGTAAAGACCTCGCACATATCCCTCCCTTCAGGCCCTGGTAGCCTAGAAGGGTTGGGCGAGGCCTTTGAGCCAAGCTTAAACACAGGTGGCGCAAGCTATTCGGTCAATTTTGCTTTGCCAGCGGGGCCGGCTGGGCACACTCCTTCACTCGCACTAAATTACAGCTCTGGATTTTCGGCTGGCGTTGCGGGCTTAGGGTGGAAGCTTTCGATTCCAACGATTGAGCGATCACTTGAAAACGGACAGCCCTCGTACTCTGATAATGATGTACTGTCATATCAGGGCGAAACACTGGTTCCGTTAACCGATGGTACCTACGCGCCCTCTCTTCAGAATGGTTTCGTACGTGCTATTAAATCCGATAATGGATTTGTCATAAACGATAAGTCTGGAAATACGCACTATTTTGGATCTGAATTTGATGAAGGCTCTGAGTCCATTGTTGGATCTGAGGGGCCTGCTTTTGCAGAGTTCAATGGTACGTTCCGTTGGTATCTTATTCGCAGTACCGATGCTAAAGGCCAGCAAACTCGCTACAGCTATACACGACCTTCCGCAACCAACGGTAAAATCTATCTTAAGTCTGTTGCTTACGGTACACCGGGAGGGGCTGAGAATAGAGTGGTATTTGAGTATGAAGATCGTGACGATAGTTTCTATTCCTTGTCGCAAGGCTTTCGTATTCAAACAGAGCAGCGTCTTACTAAAGTCTCTGTTTATCACGGGCCACGTCTTTTATGGAGCTATAGCCTTGATTATGAAATCAACGAACTCCACGCCGACCGTAGCAGCGAAGCGCTAAACTCCGGGCTGAGCCTGCTATCAAAGGTCACCCGTTGGAATGCCAATGAATCTGTCTCATTACCTCCTATTCGGTTTGAATATACGCATATTTATTCTCAGGATAAGGACCTAGAGCCACTCGGAAATTTCCCTGGCCCTGAAGATATCGATATCAATCGCAATGGCGCGCTTGATGAAAAACGTCTGGCTGAACTTCAGGGGCTGACAGCAGGTGTGAATGTCATTGGCCAGCAAGCCTCATTTACCGATGTGACTGGCGATGCACTTCCCGACTGGCTTTTCTGGAAGTCAGGGCAATATCAGTTTGCACGTAATATGGGCTATGTCGACGGTGGAAGTCATATTCAATTTTCTCCGGCTGTCTCGCTTAACCATGCGCCAGTAGCTCCCATGGATGACCCTGCGGTTCATATTATCGACCTCGATGGTGATGGTGCCGCTGATTTTTTACATAGAACGAGCAGTGAGCGTTGGATTTATTACCGTAACCGTGGCAACGGCGAGTTCTCCCCCGGAGTTGCTTATCCAGTGCCAGCAACCATTGTTCCGGGTACTGAAGGCGTACAGTTTGCAGATGTAAATAATGATTCTCGTATAGACATTGTTAGCGGTAGTGGTCGGTATTGGCGCTATTGCCTGAATGGTGCTTCTCAGTCAGTTTCTGGAGCATATGGTGGTAACACTTACGACCAAGACCTCGCTCCATTTGATAATTTTCCTTCTGCTGAAGATATTGACCTAAACGGCAATGGTGTCATAGACCTGCCAAATTGGGTGTGTAGTGGCAGTATCCAGACCCGTCTTCCTGTAGATATTAATCTAGCGAATAGCTCGGTTAAATTTGAGGATGTAAACGGTGATCGCATTAAAGACGCCGTTTGGTTGAGGAATGTTAACGGTTCTTTGTTTGTTCAATACTGGCCTGGCACTGGCTTACTCGGGTTTGCTGAACCTGTTGCCGTTCTTAATGGCCCTGAACTCAGCGGGTTGATAGACAGTAAGTTCACCTTGCAGGATGTCAACGGTGATGGTTTAGCGGATCTCGTTTATCAGCATCCTGGGCAAGTACGTTTCTGGTTACAAAAATTTTCCTCTAATGGTGCGTCGTGGTCAGAAGAGCAAGCCTTACAAGCGCCATCATATAGTGCCAATGACACAGCCCTAATGAGTGGCGACATTAACGGCAATGGCACACAAGACTTTATCTGGGTCAGTGTCAGTAGCGATCAGGTTCCTCAATATCTTGATGTTTCGGGTGATCAGAAAGCCAATATATTAAGAACAATTGATAACGGCATGGGGCTTAGAACTCGTCTTGATTATCAAAGCATGGGCGCTATGCAGGCAGAGGCAAATGTTAACGGTATGCCGTGGACAACCTCCAGTCCGCTGGCTCAGCAGATAGTCAGTCAGCGTACCTATCTATTGCCAATAGATACTACTGGCAGTGGTGACACTGACACTATTGTGCAGACCTATAAATATCGCGACGCCTACTACGACCCCTACCGTAAACAGTTTCGAGGTTTTGCTTTTGCTGAAGTTCAGACACTTGGTGATACGGACGAAGCGACTCAAATCAGTAGACACTTTTTTTATACTGGAGCACCCGATGGCCAAGATAATGATGGCGACGGTTTAATTGATGAACGTGAACTGGATGGCACCACGGAAGAACTTCCGCTTAAGGGTAAAACGGTAAAGCTGGAGCAGACAAATCGATCTGTTGGCCTTGCTAGCCATGAGTCAGCACAGCCTAATCAGTTGGTTCAGTCTTCCCAGACAGGATGGAAAATTCAACGAATCCATACCATGGATAGTGATGTGGCATCAATGTCGGGTAAAGAGGTGTCTTTTCCAGAAAAAAGTACCGAAACAATTTTCTATCATGAGTTTACAAATAGCGGTGAAATATCCCGTAAAGATCATACCTACGACAACTGGGGAAATCTTGTGGAGACCTATGATTATGGTCTTCTAAGTGATCTCCAAGATGATAAAAAAATCGAATCGACGTTCGCTGTGCACCCCAATGGCATATTTCATTTACCGGCGTCTAGTACGGTAACCGACAGTGATGGTGAGCGCTTACAAAGCAGTAAAACATATTATGACAACCTTTCACTCCAGCAGCTCAGCCGTGGCTTGCCAACGAAACTGGAAAAGTGGAAATCCGATAACGATTGGATCGTACAACAAAGCACTCAATATGATCAGGTAGGCAATCCCATCCTGATCATCGATCCTGATGGTCGCCGTCGTCAGTTAGTCTGGGACTCGACGTGGGGAGCATTTCCGGTAGAAGAGTGGATATATGCTGATGGAATAGGTAATACACCGCTTCGAATAAAGGCAGGCTACGATACCGGGCTTGGAGTCTTGACCTCACATACAGGCTTTAATGGTGAACAGACCTCCCTGACGTATGACAGTTTTGGGCGCTTACTCAGTATCCAAAAACCCTATGAAAACAGTCCTTCTATAAATTACAGTTACCACTTTATTGACCCCTATCGTCAACATGAATACATGTTTTCTTCGGCAAACGAAGGACTGGTGGCTAATAACACTGACACAACCAGTTATGTGCATACCACAATGGCACGTGACGATGGTCGCAACGAAGAAGTAAAACTGCACATTGATGGTCTTGGCCGTGAGCTTGCAACGTACACACGTTATGAGCAGGGGTATGTGGTAACAGGCAGTAAATGGTTCGACAACCAAGGACGAGAGCGAAAAACCTTCCGCCCATGGACGACCAGCCTCCCTACCTACGTTCTTCCAACGGATGACCTTATCTCAACCGACCTTTATCTTGATGCTCATGGGCGACCTCTAAAGCAAGTACTACCGGCGGATGAGCAAGGTAGGCGTTCTGTTGTTCAATATCAGTATTTGTCGCGAGAGGTTATCACTACTGATGCTCTAGGGTATCAGAGCAAGCAAACGCTGAATGCAGAAGATAAAGTACTAACACTGTCCCAGCAGCAGGATATTAATGGCTCGTTGTCTTGGTTTACATCCGAGTTTTTGTACGATCCTATTGGTAGGCTCACTCAAATTACTGATGCCTATGACAACATAAAAAAACAACGTTTTAACGGGTTGGACCAAAAAATATGGCAGAGTGATCTTGATCAGGGAGTCACGCAATATCGTTACAACAACAGTGGCAACCTGACCCAAAAGACAGACCAGCTAGGGCGAACTCTATACTATCGCTATGATCAGGCAGCACGTCTAAAGCTTATACTGGACAACGAATACCGTGAGCTCTATCAGTATCACTATGATCGTCCGCAGAGTTCAATTCAACAAACAGGCTACCTCGGTAAACTGACATGGATTGACGAGCATGATCCTAACTCTAACGGCCCCGTGAATAGTGAGCACTATCATTATGATCTGCGCGGTAATCTTATCCATAAAACCAGACAACTGGATAACATCAACTATCAGTTTCATTATCAGTACGATACTCAAGATCGCCTGCGCCGGCAGATATGGCCAGATGGTGATCATGTCGATTACAAATACGACCTACGCGGTAACCTAAAAGCTATTGGAGACATCATCACTGACGTCAGTTACCACCCAGATGGGAGGATTGCTGCCATCAATTATGCCAATGGCACTGAGCAGAGCAGAGATTACGACAGCAAAGGTCAGCTCACGGAGCTGGAAAGCGACGGCAATGACACGTTGGCACTTCTGAGTTACCGCTACGACCTTCGCGGAAATATGCTAGGCATCAACAACGTGCTGAGTGGAAGTAACAGTCAAACATTTACCTATGATGCCATCAGTCAGCTAAAGACTGCGACTGGGGCTTATGGTCAATTGCGCTACCAATACGATGCCATTGGCAATATGACTGCAAAAAATCATGACCAGAGCGGTATTAGCTCACTGCACCAACTCGGAGATATGGCCTATGGCTCAGGAGCCGGACGAGAGGGGCGGACTCAGAAAGGCGCAATGCCCGGGCCGCATGCCATTACCAGTGCGTCAGACGGTCGTTTCTGGAAATACAACGCGCTTGGCCAACGTACAGAAGACTATGCCGGTAATCGCTTCAAATGGGATCAGCTCGGTCGCCTGACTCGTTGGCAGAAAACCTCAGAATCATCAGCTGTAGAAAATCCTGACATACTTGCACAGGAAGATTACCGTTACGATTACAAAGGTCGCCGCTTACAGAAAACCAGTAAAAAATTGGATGGCAATGGGCAGCTGACCAACGATAAAACGGCTTACTATGTTGATAAAACCTATGAAGTGCGTGACGACATTGCCCAGAAGCACATCAGCATCGGTAACCTGCGTGTCGCTCGACTGCAAACCCCGATTGCACAGGCACTGGCACAAATCCATGAATATTCACTGAATCCCGGCTGGAATCAGATATTTCTTAAGCGTACTCCAGAAGGAGGCAGCGTCTGGAACCAACTTCAGGCAGTGGATAGTCAAGGAGCCAAGACAGCGGGTATTCGAAATGAAGTCCGTCAGCTGTTGCATTTTGATGCAGAGTCGAAAGGCTACACCCTCTATCAAGATCGCAGCGGTAGCCTTACGAGCCTGCGAGGAAATCAAGCGTACTGGATTAAATTAACCAGCAACCCAGATATACAATACCCTTTCGCTTGGGTTGTACGCGCCGATGCAAGTTATGCAGATGACGACAACCTTGAACGTTTTGCCAAGCGTCTCAGCGCGGGTTGGAATCATACTCGCTTGCCGATGGACCAAACCCTTAACAATAAGAACGACATAGATAGGTTTGTTGCAGCCACGGCTATTGAACGTATTTGGTGGTACCAACAGGCAGAAAATCGTTGGTATTCCTGGATAAAAGGGCAGGATCAAAACACACTGACACAGCTTTCACCCGACGCAATCTACTGGGTATATAGCACGCGTGAGCAAATTATTGCCCGCGCAAGTGGCATCAACAGTGAACGTTTCTTCCTTCACAATAACCACCTTGGTAGCGTTGCCTTTGAAACTAATGTTGATGGCGACATAACAGAATCAAGTAACTACCAGCCTTATGGCTCTGCGAAAGCGAATAGCCAGCAATCTTACGAGAAAGTAGGCACCTACAGTTTCTCTGGTAAAGAGCAGGATGGCTCCGGCCTTTATTATTTTGAAGCACGCTACTACGACCCGGTGACGACTCGATTTATTTCTCCTGATCCATTGTTTGCGGTGGAAATGGAGAAGTGCTTAGAGAGTATTATTGAGTGTAATCTGTATCAGTACACTGGGAATAATCCGGTTGTTTTTGTGGATTTGAGTGGTAGGGTAAGGGAATATCAGCAGAAGGTGGGTAATACTATCTTTAACCTGAAAGCATCGCAGATGGATGAAATCGCAGCGGTTCCCACTCAAGAAGCGGAAGCGAAAGCATTTTATATGCACATGGAATTAGCTTTAGATATAACACCTGATGGTGAAACTGTTTACTTGTCAACACATGGCAATCACAATAAAGAATATTTTGATGCTGTCAAAGCAAAATTTGGCGATGATTTTAGTACTATGGGTGCTGCTGTAAAGGTTATCCCTTTTCCAGCAACTAGGGTAGGGGGCACTATTATGGAAGGTGCTGGCTTAACTATTAAAGGTCTATACTCAGATAATATAACAAATGTGATTATAGAGGAGGCTGCAGGCAAGTTAGGTAGCAAGGTAGGTCTTAAAGCACTACAAGATAAAGTTGAGGCGCCAACTATAACGCAAAAAAATGCTACTGAGTTATTGGGTGGAGAAATATTTGAGAATACTATGAAAAACTTTACGCAGATGCCACGAGAAATAACACCGGCCAATCAATTTGATCCACAAGAATGAGTGTTTTATTGAATTTAATTTATATCCTGTCGTCAAAGAGAATTGCAGGTTTTGTTAAGTTGTATTCGAAAAGTTATAGGTACCGAACTCTTTTCGTAATAATTAATTTTTCAATTTTATTATCTATCTCTGGTTTCGGGATTAAGGAAACACTATCATCCTTGTTTTTATCTATATGTATTGAAATTTTTTTTGTTGATACTTATGTCGATCGAAATAGGGGGGGGGTAGCCCTAGTAGTTTGTGATTTACTCGAAAAAGATCACGATTCTAGTTTCTCAAGAGCGATTTATTTTATTGATTTTTTTGTTTTCTGTCTTTTTATATATGTGGGTTATTTATATTATTATTCCTAGGGAACCTCTGAGATTTAAGGGTCAGAGCCGTTGATTATTCTAATAGGACACCCACGTTAGTACTTTATCCTGATTGATCATAAATTGACCCATGTTAGACTCAGAGCATCTTCGTTGAAGGATCAACACTATGCCAAAACCAAGAAAACAGCAGATCGCTCTCGAAAAATTCAAGGAAAACTGGACGCTAATAGGACACCCATGTTAGTACTTTATCCTGATTGCTCATAAATGGACCCATGTTAGACTCATAGCATCTTCGTTGAAGGATCAACACTATGCCCAAGCCAAGAAAACAGCAGATCGCTCTGGATGCGACGCCTTATTATCACTGCGTATCACGCTGTGTCCGCAGGGCGTTTCTTTGCGGTACGGATTCATTTTCGGGTCAAAGCTATGAACATCGTCGCGGGTGGTTAGAAGAGAAGTTGCTGGCTTTGCCTCAGACGTTCGCAATCAATATTGCGGCGTACGCCATCATGAGTAATCACTATCACGTGGTGCTTCATATTGACAAAAAGCAGGCAGACCAGTGGTCCGATCTTGAGGTGGTTGAGCGCTGGCATTCGATTTTCAAAGGTAATCTGTCCTCTCCGTAGATAATCACGCGGTATAAACAAGGTTTAACTATATTCGACAGCTTATTTTATGCTTAGCTAAGCGGTAGAGTAAGTAATACGGTTGGTTGATGAACTTTAAATTTTTCTAAAAAGTAGCGATTAATCTTGTTACATAAGTCGTTTTTCGAGAATAAAGATATGCCTGAACCCAGCCCATCTAACATCCTGCCGTTTGAAACCTCGTTACATCTTTACGAGTGGCTGAAAGCTAATCACGTTAACGAGAGTGAGTTGTGGGTAAAGATATTTAAAAAGCATACGGGTGTTCAAAGTGTGAGCTGGAATGATGTCGTGATCGAGGCATTATGTTGGGGCTGGATTGATGGTGTGAAAAAATCACTTGATGGTGAATCGTATCTTCAGCGGATAACCCCAAGGAAGTCGAGAAGTGCTTGGTCTAAACGCAACACGGAGCATGTTGAACGTTTGATTGGAGAAGGTCGGATGCAAGAGGCTGGGCTGGTGCATGTTCGCGCAGCGAAGGCAGACGGCCGTTGGGATGACGCCTATGTGGTAAGTGAAATGGAAGTGCCCGACGATTTTATAGCAGCACTTGATGATCAACCAAAAGCCAAGCAGTTTTTTAATACACTGAATAAATCAAGTCGCTATGTGATTGCTCATGGGTTAACGAGTGCTAAAAAGTCGGACACAAGAGCACGACGTTTTTCGAAATATATGGCGATGCTTGTTGATGAGGAGAAACCTAAATAAGTGGCTTTTAAAAATAGCCAATGTTGTTATTTCATAAAGCTCAAAATTAATGCTGAAGCTGTGGTTGGTGGCTAGGTTATTTAATCTGTCTGAGCATTCCCTTGATCAGTGGTACTTTATATCGAGATTGAATAATCAATACAGCGAAAACATGAACAACTACAGCAATCATGACCGCATCGGCAGACCATGCGTGTAGGTTTTGTACCCAGTCTTCCCCCCAAAAGGCGTCTAGCTCTTGCATCCAACCACTGACGGCAGTGATGGTCATTGTGATTAAAAGAAATAAAACCATCAGTCCACCGATTGCGCTGTGGTGGCTGTTTTCTTGATGGCTTAGTTGTTCCGCTTTGAAGTTTCTTAGATTGTTGAGTAATCGCTTTGGTG
>OJDZ01000575.1_pt1 | contig 19975 bp, 22 predicted proteins | sample 1592981 | NCBI WGS metagenome assembly OJDZ01 (sample SAMN05416851, study PRJEB24817) | seawater metagenome | isolation source: Sea water | place: Canada:Atlantic | collected 2013-07
CGAGATAGGAGTCCGTCTCGTGGGCTCGGAGATGTGTATAAGAGACAGAAATTGAGTTGTTAATACATATTTAAAAATTTAAGCATCTGAAAAATATAAATTTCATTACAATCTTTATTCCTAAATGATATTACAAAGCTTAAATTGCGAACAAAAAACTCTAATACTAAAGTCTAAAAAATGTATTTCAGCACCTCTAATTCTGAAATTTTAAAAAAAAAATGGCATTTCAGATTGTTTTTCACACTGAAACACCACTTTATTTTGTAATAAAACTACAATTTACTCGTATTTTCTTTCGACTTTCGTTTCTATCGCATCGATATATGCATGCCAAGACCCATATCCAATAAGCGGCATTAGAATGATAAAACCGACAAACCCAGTGACAAATCCTATGGCAACGGCCGAGAAGATTATTGCCGCCCAAATCAACATGGGTACTTTATTTAACCACACTGCATTCACACTCGTTAGTACGGCAGTGGCAAGGTCGACCTTTCGTTCCATGAGTATTGGCTGAGTGAATGCAGTAATAAACAGCATGATCATTGTAAATGCAGCCCCCACTAAGGTGCCCAACACTAGAAACGGTAGCAAGCTCTCAAGATTATTATCTATATAAGGAGGATAAAGTGCATGGATTAGCGACGCTACACGTAGCCAAAAAATCATCATAACCATGAGGAGTAACGCGAAGCCCCACTCATTTATTGCATTTCTACGCATTGCTCTCAGTGAATGGCGTAAAGTGGGCTTATGACCCTTCTCCATTTCCCAGCTTATGTCATAAAGACCAGCCGCTAGAAACGGACCTATCAACATAAAGCACACGATGGCAGGCAAAATAACTAAGTGCCAGCCCGTCATTTCAACCAAGTACATGATGAACCATGGAATAACGGCGAATAGTACACCGTAGAAAACGGTTAATCCTGGAGCTCGCATGGCGTCTCGCAACGCCAATGACAACCATTTTATCGGGTCGCCAACATCTAATTCTTTACAGGGAATGACACGCGCAATGCCACTTTGAGTAATCGCATTTTCTGGAGTTTCTTTAAAATGGTGCGACATATTAAAATCACCTCTGATGGTAAACTTGCTTTTTCTTGGTGTTTTTATAAACACCTTATTCTTACGATAGGCTTATATGAATAAGTTCACAAGTTATTAACATAAATTTTATAACTTTATAGACAAATGGATAGTAAAAAGGATAGCCATCACCATTATTGTTCGCAATTTGTGCAATGAGAGATGAAAAGTGTCGCCATTCGCTGAATTCTTCTAAATTGCCGTCGCATCTCAGTGTGGATTGCGATAATCTCAAGGCATGTAAATCAACCAGATAGACCATGAAAACTGTATCTCGCTCACATAAATTAGATAACGTTTGTTATGACATTCGAGGCCCAATAGCAGCACAAGCTAAAAAGATGGAAGACGAAGGTCATCGCATATTGAAATTGAATATCGGTAACCCTGCCCCGTTTGGCTTTGAAGCACCCGACGACATAGTGAAAGACGTTATTCATAATCTGCCAACTTCCCAAGGGTATTCAGACTCGACGGGAATTTACGCGGCGCGTGTAGCAGTTATGCAGTACTATCAACAACGAAATATCAAAGATATTCGCGTTGACGATGTTTATATTGGTAACGGGGTAAGCGAACTCATTATGATGGCGATGCAAGCGCTGCTTAATCATGGTGACGAAGTGCTTATCCCAAGTCCTGACTATCCACTTTGGACTGCAGCAGTAAGTCTATCTTCAGGCTCTCCGGTTCATTATCATTGCGATGAACAGGCCGATTGGTTTCCTGATCTTGATGATATTAAAAGTAAGGTCACCAGCAAAACCCGTGCAATTGTTCTTATTAACCCGAATAACCCCACGGGAGCTGTGTATGATGAAGCGCTGCTGCAAGACATTGTTGAATTAGCGCGGCAACATGGACTTGTTGTATTCAGTGATGAAATTTACGATAAAATTCTTTACGACGATGCGAAACACACCAGCATTGCGTCGCTAGCCGATGACGTGTTTTTTGTTACTTTTAGTGGTTTGAGTAAGAACTACCGTGTAGCCGGATTCCGCGCTGGCTGGCTATTGGTTAGTGGTAACAAGCGACTGGCCTCTGACTATATTGAAGGGCTCAACATCCTCTCTTCAATGAGAATGTGCGCAAACGTACCTTGTCAAAGCGCTATTCAAACTGCGCTTGGTGGATACCAAAGTATTAACGACTTGGTAAACGAAAACGGAAGGCTGCGTATTCAACGAGATGTGACTACTGACATGCTTAACGGCATCGATGGCATACACTGCATTAAACCTAAAGGCGCTATGTACTGCTTTGCCCGCGTGGACGAGAAAAAATTCAACATTCACAACGATGAGCAAATGATTTTAGACTTACTTAGCTCGGAAAAAATTCTGCTGGTACATGGCAAAGCATTTAACCTTAATAGTGGCATTTACTTCCGCTTGGTATTTTTACCTCACAGTGACGTTTTAGTGCCTGCCCTGCATAGAATTGGAAATTTCTTTAGAACCTACAAGCAGGGAGCTTAATATGTCAGATAGAAGTCATTTTTTTGCTCACTTATCTCGGCTTAAGTTAATTAACCGTTGGCCACTGATGCACAATGTGCGTACCGAGAATGTGCAGGAACACAGCTTACAGGTGGCAATGGTTGCTCATGCCCTTGCGCTTATCAAAAATAAATTTTTCGGTGGCACCGTTAATCCAGAGCGTATAGCCACTATGGCCATGTTTCATGACGTATCTGAGGTACTGACTGGCGATCTTCCCACGCCGGTGAAGTATTTTAATCCGGCGATAAAGGAAGAATATAAAAAGATTGAAAAGATAGCGGAAAATAAGCTCATTGAAATGGCGCCTGAGTCCTTCCGCGATGACTATGCCGCGCTGATAGATTCGCAAAACCATAACCCAGAAGATGCCTTCATAGTGAAAGCAGCGGATGTGCTGTGTGCTTATCTAAAAACGTTAGAAGAAATTGCCGCTGGAAATCGCGAATTTACGCTAGCAAAGAAACGCTTGGATAAAATTTTAAAAGAGTATCATTCGGAAGAAGTGGATTATTTTCTCACTCAATATGTACCGAGCTTTTCGTTGAGTCTTGATGAAATAACCCAAGACGAAATGTAACATTCAAAAAGGAGCTACTGTGCCGATATCTCAATGGGAATTAGATTTACACGAGCGTCGCCTTCCACGCAGCGAATCGAGAGACGGCGATCACAGAAATCCTTACCAAAGAGATAAAGCAAGAGTACTCCACAGCGCCGCTTTTCGAAGGCTGCAAGCAAAAACACAGGTATTAGGCGTTGGTTTAAGTGATTTTTACCGAACTCGACTGACGCACTCTTTAGAGGCCGCTCAAATAGGTACGGGGATCACCGCGCAGCTTTGGAACAAATTTCCCAATATAGCCAAAGACTTAGTGCTCGATCCTACGTTAATTGAAACCATCTGTTTGGCTCATGACATTGGCCACCCTCCTTTTGGTCATGGTGGAGAAATTGCGCTCAACTACATGATGCATGAACACGGTGGTTTTGAAGGTAACGGTCAAACGTTTCGTATTGTTACTCAGTTGGAGCCTTACACGGCCGACCATGGCATGAATTTATGCCGACGCAGTATGTTGGGGTTAGTTAAATACCCCAACTTCATAAATACTCTGCATACTAAAAAGGCTGCAGGCCCTCGGCCCCAATCATTGCGCCAAGTTAAAGCCGATGATTGGCACCCGCCTAAAGGTTTATTTCAATGTGATAAGCCCTTGTTCGATTGGCTGCTTGCTCCGCTAAACAATGACGATAAACAGTTGTTTATGCAATTTACTGGCAGTACAGGTGCCCACAGTAAAACCTGCTTCAAGTCATTTGATTGTTCTATTATGGAGCTGGCAGATGATATTGCCTACGGCATCCACGATTTAGAAGATGCCATTGTCATGGATATGGTGCAAAAAGCGCATTTCATAGAAGATGTGACGAACCCATTAAAAGCGCTGTCTATTCCATGGCTTTCAGATAATATCGAATCGCTGACCACAAAATTGTTTAGTCACGCCCACCACGAGCGTAAAAATGCTATTGGCGCGCTGGTAAACAGCTTTATTACTGCTATTGAAATTCAAAAAGTAGACGGGTTTTCTCATCCGCTATTAGCCTTTAATGCCACCATGCCTCAAGGCTTTGGTGAAGCATTGGCGCTGTTTAAGCGATTTGTGTTTAGAAAGGTAATACGCCGCCCAGATGTTCAGCTGTTAGAATATAAAGGGCAATTGGTGGTGATGGAACTCTTTGAAGCCTTTGCCTCAGATCCTGCCCGCTTGCTGCCAGAAAACACACAAGAGCGCTGGCGTAAAGCAGAGGAAGCGGGAAACGGCATGCGTGTGCTGGCCGACTATATATCAGGTATGACCGACGAGTTTGCATCTCGCCTTTACAGCAGTATATTTTCACCTAAACAAGGCGGCATTCAAGACAGTTTCCATATCTAGCGCTAGGGGTAGAACAAGGTTATTAGGTTATGTTGCCAAGGCTAATTGTTAACCGCATCAGCAACAGTTGTTGCATTTACAACTTGGTTCACACTTCCCTGAATAACCACGGTGGCTGATATTTTATCCTGAATGGCTTGTCTGTTTGGATCCCAATAAACCTGTAAAAAGCCTAGTAACCCCGTCGCAAAACCTGCTCCGTAACCGCCGTACCGGCCAAAGCAATCAAGCATGCCAAGTGGCTCACCGCTTAGCGAAACCACGCGAATATTACACACTTTTTTACCTGGAGTTTGCCCGCGCCAAAGTAACGAGAATAAGGTAAAGTAAACTGCAGCCCAACCAAAACCTAAACCTAGATCTTGTATAATACCTTTGCCCCACTGCAAGATACTGGTTACAGGTGTTGTATTGTTTTCGTTTGTATTTTGCCCCGTAATACTCTCTGGCACTAAATCTACACTTTCAACATCATCTGCTGCAATAGGTTCATCATCAGCTATAACCATTAAGTGCAATAGCGCTCGAGCAGCTTGACTATTTCCAGTGTCTTCAATTTCAGCAAGTTCAGGCAATTGAGCAACTAAATTAGCGCTAGCAGCACTTTGGCAAATAGCATCGCAATTTTTGTCGTCGTCTGTTTGCGCTAAATATGTGCGAATTATTGATTTATTATGCTCACTTAACTCATCTGTTTGTTCTGCTTTGTTTATTTGTATTCCTTGTAGAGTGCTGTCGTCTTCAAAAAAGTCTATTGCTAACGAGAGTACCGTTAGCGAGCTTACAAATAAAAAGCCTGCTGCAGAAAGCTTAAGGGTTCTGCGCCAAAACGACGACATTTTAGGAAGGTATTGTTGTGCTGTGCCTTTATAAAAAGCCATCGCAGCAACAAAGGCAATTAACGTTGCGCTAAGCTTTGCAGCCATAAATATTAAAATGACATCAATGATCATTGCCATTGCGCGTTTAATAGGTGGAGCCAAAGGAATGCCTAATAGCGCTTGGTCAACTTTAAAGGCATACGGGGTTATTACATTTCTGGTTTCTGAGCCAGACAGCGCTAATTGCTCTATTTCGTTGGCTTTCATTTTTACACTAGTTATTAAAATACGTAAATCACTCAAGTTACGCGCTTTTCATTTTCAGAACAAGCTAAAGCTATTGATTACTATGCATAAAAAAGCATTTTGATTTTTTAGCATCACTTATTATCTAAATTTGGGACCGCAGCGGTTCGCTGTGTTCTTTTTAATTCATGAAATTTTATTCTTATTAACTGGGTCTTATTTTATACGTGTTAAATCTGTAGTTACTTTTTATAAAATTCGCGCGTGTAATACTAGGTGTGTGGTACTTGGCGTGTGGTACTAGGCGTGTATTAAATGATGCAATCCTAAAACCTTGTATTCACGTAAGCAATGTAACCTCGGTGCCTTCGCGCGCAGTCGACATAAACTGCTTTTCAGTTTTTAATATCTAAGCGCGCTCAATAATTATGGTGTAAGTATGTCTAAACCGTTTAAACCATCTGTAAACCTAACCGACAATCATGTTACCGATGAAAGTGTTTATATGAACCGGAGGTCACTGCTTAAGTCTCTTGGGTTTGTCGGCGCGTCGACGCTACTTGCACAATCTGCAAGTGCGGCTGACTGGTTTTGGGAAGATGAGAAAGAGAAAGCAACCTTTCAAAGTAAGCCGCTGGATTTTACCAAACCTAGTCAGTATCAAATTAATGAGACTCGAACCCCAGAAAAGAAAGTCACGTCATACAATAATTTTTACGAGTTTGGCACATCTAAAGATGCTCCGGCAGAAAACGCCAGTGAATTTAAAACCGACCCATGGACATTGAAAATAGATGGTTTAGTTAAAAAGCCATTAGTTCTCGACCATGACTCACTGACAAAGCGCTTTGCACTGCAAGAGCGCATTTATCGTTTGCGCTGTGTAGAAGCGTGGTCGATGGTGGTGCCTTGGATAGGGTTTGAATTAGCAGCCCTTATCAAACAAGCCGATCCATTAATGTCAGCAAAGTACGTGGCGTTTGAGACTCTGTATGATCCAGAACAAATGCCAGGGCAAAGTAATCGATTTTTGGGTGGCGGCATTGAGTACCCCTATGTTGAGGGCTTACGCTTAGATGAGGCTATGCATCCATTAACGCTGATGTCGGTTGGCTTATACGGGAAAACCCTGCCTCCACAAAACGGAGCCCCAATTCGATTGGTTGTGCCTTGGAAGTATGGGTTTAAAAGTATTAAGTCTGTGGTGCGTATCCGTTTGACAGATAAACAACCTCCAACGACGTGGAATCGACTTGCCTCAAATGAATACGGTTTTTATGCCAACGTGAATCCTAAAGTCTCTCACCCTCGATGGAGTCAGGCGAGCGAACGTAGAATTACCTCTGGTGGTCTTTTATCTCGAAATCGAATAGAAACACAGATGTTCAATGGGTATTCAGAAGTGGCTCCTCTTTATTCTGATATGAATTTGGCAAAGTTTTACTAAGATGGCACCTAGGAAAGCCCCCCTGCGACTGTCTCCATGGCTCAGACGTTCAATTAAATCAGTTATTCACGTAGTAGCTCTCGGTTACTTAGTGTGGCTGTTCTACGCTGGAATTACCGATACGTTAGGGCCGGACCCAGTGGATACTTTGTTAAATGAAACGGGCATCTGGGCAATTCACCTTTTATTCATTACCCTATTGCTCAGCCCATTGGCTAAGCAAATGCGTAGCCCTGCTCCCATTCAGTTCAGAAGAATGCTTGGTGTGTATGTGTTCGTCTACGCATTGGCTCATTTAAGTACCTACATTTTGTTTGAACTTCAGCTTGATATGGCGTTAGTGCTAAGTGAACTCATTAGCCGCCCTTACATTGTGGTTGGCATGGTGGCGTTATTGCTACTATTAGCTCTTACTGCGACCTCTTTTAAGGTACTACAAAGAAAAATGGGGAAGCGTTGGCAGCAGCTCCACAATGCAATTTATCTCATATTACCACTGACTCTTTTGCACTTCAGTTGGTCACAAAAAACCTTTTGGCAAGAACCTATATGGTATTGGTTAGCGGGAATCATCGTCTTAGCTCCGAGAGCAAAACAGTGGCTAATGACATACAAAAAGAAAAGAAGTCGAAAGCAGGCAAAAAAATCAGCGGCTAAAGCAAATAGCCCTCAATATCCTTAGCACGCCCTAGTCTATATATTTACTCTGAGCAAAGGCTTTAACAATAGCGTAATGAACGATTTATGACAGAATGAATAGCAGCAGTAAATAGCGAGCGGTTTTAGCCACAGTAACAACACAAAGGAAAAACCAAAAATTACTGCGAAGCACTCCTGCTGCTAGCGTGATTGGGTCGCCAATAATTGGCACCCAACACAAAAGTAGGCTCCACTTTCCCCACCGGGTAAAAAAATGAGAGGCGCGAAGAAACGCGTTTTCGCTTATTCTTAAAAGTTTTGTTGCAACCACCCTACCGTATTTAAAACCCAGTACGTAGTTCACCAGGGCACCTAGAATATTTCCACTGGACGCCACCAACAGTAACCCCCAACCAGAGAGACCATTGCTATACAGTGCTGTGATAACTATTTCTGAACTAACGGGCAATATTGTGGCAGCCAAAAATGCACTGACAAACATTCCCGCATAACCAAGATTAACAAAGAAGTTCATTATGCTCTCTTTTTATAATTGCCTTACCCTCATTGCCCTATCACTTTGCCTTAACCTCACAGCCTTAAACTCACTGCCCTACCACTCTGCCTTAACCTCACTGCCAAATGCACGTGAGGTTATCAATAAACGTGCAGCCCAATTTTTTAAAAAGCCCGTGGTTATTTTAAAAGTACACACAAGAAATAACGGGTATTGCATATCTCTGGCCTTTTCACCTTTATTGATACCTGTATCTGCACATGCACATGCACATGCACATGCACATGCAAACAGTACCAGATTCAAATTTTATGGCGTAATAAAAATTCCTTTTATTTAAAAGCACTTAGATAGATTTTTCGTGATTGTTCGAAAAAAACACAATCTACTGCTTGCAAAAGAGATTCATCACAACTACTGTATACACATACACACTGTATACTTAAACAGTTAAAAATGGTTTTATAAAAATAAGGTATGTCCTATGAGTAATTCACCAGTTTGTCGATTCAATGCACTTCGTAACGCTGTATCAAATACCGCGATTGAAAATGTAGTTCAACTTCCATTACCCATTGAAGGTTACCCCGGTGAAGGAAAAGGAAGCTTTGAAGAAAGAAACGACAAGGGGTGGAGTTATCTTCTCTCTGACTCAGTAGCGTTTTCTAAAGATGTTGTAAATGCTATTCGCATTCAAAAGCCTGAGAAAGAGAAAGTACCAGAGTGGATAAGTAAGCTCATTACTGGCGGCCAATGTAAAACACTGTATGTTGAAAATATAGATTTAGACTTACAACCCACAGACAGCGACATGATCCGCAAGCTCTGTGAACTTTACTCTGTGAGTTTAGTTAACGTAAAAGTAGACAATACTCAGCAGAGCAAAAATGTTGCGGTTGGCCCCTGGTGATATAAAGAGGAAACACAGAAGAAGTACAAAGAAGAAATGGAAAGAAAGTAGAGAGGAATCAGGCAATATAGCGGTCTCATTTGGCTACGCTTTCAATATGCACTCTCGCAGTGCTTCCTCGCAATTTACTCTGGTAATGCGATACACTATTGTGTCATGAAACCCTAAGTTTAGATGAGTGTTATGCGTTGCTATTGTTGTTCTTCCGCTTCTTTTGAACGTTGTTGTGAGCCATTTTTAAATGGTACCGAATCGCCGAAAAGTGCAGAGCAACTTATGCGTTCTCGGTTTTCAGCGTATGCGACGAACCAGTACGAATATGTTCTGAATACCTACACCCGTGAAAAACAAGAAGGCTTAACCATAGAAAGCCTTAAACAAAGTGCTGATGGCGCCTTGTGGTTTGCTCTTCAGATAACTCCCCCATCCGCTCAAGAAGCAACATCTGATACCGTTGAATTTACGGCATTTTATTTTGAGAATAAAAGCCTATTTCAGCTACATGAAACATCTAATTTCCTTATCGAGGATAACCAATGGCGTTATCACGATGGTACACTTCACGATGACTGTGGAAAAATAAAATACGGTAGGAACTTGCCATGTCTTTGTGGCAGCAATAAGAAGTTTAAACAGTGCTGTGCAACAAAGTTGCGGTAGTGAGTGTCGCCTTAGAATGGGTATGTGTAAGTGCGCAAAGTGTAGGCCTGTGATATGCATCACAGGCAAATAAGTATAAGCAACGAGCAGTTACTGAGCCTCTATACTTTAAAGAACTTGATGCTCAACGGGTAATGCCACAACTCTCCCCCATTGGCTTTTAACGCTGCAATAATTGCAAAAATTAAATTTAGAATGCCCAGAATCATTAACCCGAAGGCACCAATAAATATCAACAGCAGAATTCCGCAGATTATTGAATAGATAACTAAGCTTATTAACCAGTTAGCCGTTACTTTACCGTGTTTATCTATGTCTTCATTTTGATCTTTGTGGGCTATCCACATAACAATAGGCAAAATAAGCCCCAGCCCAGGTATAACAATACTCGCTAATTGGCTTACATGTATGAGCGTGCAGTATGTTCGTGCCGTTACCCCCCAATACATTTTTTCTTCCGTTGTCATTACTACTCCCTTAATTATGTTTTTAGAATGAGGTGTACATTGAATTTAGTTTTTCAACAATTCATGGTTATTGAATGTTGTTTATAGTACCGCTGTTAAATTCGATACATCGGGAAAGCGTTGGCACATTCCTACGGTGTAATTATTAGCAGCAATTAAAATATTAGTAACACTAATTTACCTTAATGGGTAGTCAACATACTGGTTATTAGACACATTTTTTAACGTCAACCCAACAAACAATGGCCTACTTTATCTTTTGGTCGCTACTAACTACTCATTATTCAGTATTCAGTCTGTCCAAACACTATTACGCCCTCGTCCTCTGTCAGCGATAGTGACGTGCGGGTTGCATAATCAGCCAACCACCTCTCAGTAAGGTGTTTGTACTGGCTTGATTGCTTAAAAGCAATTGACGCTTCAATAAGTTTTTCCACAAGTTCAGGGGTGGTGCCCTTTTTTGATACCGCTAAATACGTTGTTGCTTTTTGGTAGGTAAAAAGTTTAGTGATGCTATTGCACTTATCACCTAAATCATCACAAACAATGTCCATTCCGCCATCGGAGAAAAACAGGTAGTCTGCACGACCGCTTTCAAGGGCTAACACAGCACTCTTCCAGCTGTTTTTAGGTACGGCCCAATATCCTGCCTTTTTAATAATCTCCTGTCTAAAGTCTCCCTTGAGCACGGCAATTCGGCTACTTGCAGGTAATTCGTTCAGTGAAGAAATGTCGGTATTACTTCCACGTTTGGAAAATACAGAATAGGCGTTTTGAGTTATGGGAGTGATCCAATGAAATAGATCCTCTCGTTCTACGGTTCTCGCTAGTGAAAATACGAGTACATCTTGTTTCATTGCACTTTCAATTAAAATACGCTGCCAGGGTGCACTTAAAATATCGGTTTTGATACCTGCTTCAACCAGTATGCTCTGAACCAAATCAACGGCGTATCCGGTAAGCTCTCCTCGCTTGTTTCTCTCACTAAACAACGGCTCCTCATTGGTAATAACCCAAGGCTTTGGCTGGCTATTGTCATCTACCAAGGTTTTGCCGAGAACGATGACGCCCTCTATTTCAGATACATTGGGCGAATAGTCTTCTAATACTGGCAGCCATCGACGTTTAATTTCTGAATATTCTGGACGCTTTAAAAGTCGACTCACTTCTTTGACTAAATCGGTGGCGTACTTTCTATTTCTATCTGTCTTTGGCATCGCCACGTAGCTATACAGCACGTTATGGGAATATTGTCTGCTGACGGTGGAGCAATCCAATTCGTTTTTCTGACAAAAAATAGCCATACCAAGATCAGAGAAAAATATGGCGTCTACCCTGTCTTTTAGTACAGCATCTACCGCTTGATTCCAGGTATTGAACTGGTGCAAAACAAACTGAGGGTATTCACTCCCTAATTCAACGCGATAATCTCCCCGCATTACTGCAACAGAAATGGTTTTGTTTTGCGCCGTCAGTAGATCAAGGTCTATGGCCTTTTTGCCATACAACCCCACTACGTTTGCAGTTAACGGCGCTATCCAAAAATATTTGTCTTCCCGTTCTGCGGTTCGACCTATGCCAGTCGCTAGCATGAGTTCGCCGGTATCGAGCTCTTGAATTAATCGCGCGAAAGGCAATGGCCTAACATCAGCTTGAATACCCGCTAAATCAAGTAATGCTGTAGCAAAGTCTACCGAATAGCCTTTAACACTTCCATCGCTTTGAAACTCGCTGAATACGGGCGTATTTGCCGAAAGAACTTTCATAGTTTCAACAGCACTAACGTGCTTCATTTGAAAACAAAAAAAGGAGACAAGAATAAGAAGTATCAACTTAACTTTAAGCACATTAAATTCTCGTAAGCATGTGTATGCTAAGTGTACAACAAACACCATTAATTGTGCCATTTACAGAAATTGTATTATCAACGTATAGCAAGTGATAAAACGGGAGCATTGACTTTTACGCATATAAAACCGGTATATTATCGCTATGCACCGCAGTTAAGTGCAACTTATCGACGTAAATGATCGTTTTTGTTTGTGTGGACTATCAATAGGTTCATACATCAAGGAGGTATATTTATGGCGAAAGTACTCGTAATTGGCGCATCTGGTCAAATTGGTAAGCAAGCAACAGGAAAACTGTTAGAGCTTGGTCATCATGTTATTGCACCAGTCAGAAGCCCAGAAAAATTGTCTGATATTGATAACAGCAACCTAAGCGTTATCGAGCAAGATTTAGAAAAAGACTTTTCTTCGCACTTCGAAGGCGTGGACGTAGTGGTATTTACCGCAGGTTCAGGTGGTAATACTGGTGCAGATAAGACGATTATGATTGATCTGTGGGCTGCTCAAAAAGCTGTTGACTACACCAAGCGCGCGAAAGTTCCTAAGTTTATTATGGTGAGCTCTATCGGCGCAGGTGATCCAGACTCAATACAGGGCGAAATGAGACCCTATTTAGTTGCCAAACACGTGGCGGATGAATACTTAATAAATAGCGGTGTGAATCACATTATTTTACGTCCGGGAACATTACTCAATGAGCCTGGCACTCACCTAGTGAGAACTGACATGCCGGACAACAAAGATGAAGCAGTGATCCCAAGAGAAGACGTGGCTACTGCTATCGTGGAAAGCGTCGGACGTATAAGTGAGGATAACTTAATCACCTACTTGTTCAAAGGCGACGAGCCAATTTCTAAAGTATTTGATTAAACACCTGATAGACTATCTGCTGAGCCGCCTGTGATTCTGTATGGCGGCTCGACTTCCTATTCACCCTCTCTCATTTACTCTTTCTTAGTCCCAGCCTTAAGCCTCAACCGTGAGCCTCAATCGTGAGCCTTAGCAGTAAAACGCATTACGGAATGACCGACTGACTTACCCAGTTATCATTTTCATCCTTTTCGTGCCATTCCCTATGCTGTGGATTACCACGTAAATTAAGGTAGTCCACATTTTCAATGTTAAGAGATAGTACACAAAAATGTGCGGGAACGATTGAATAATCCCCTTCGACGTTCAATGCAGACTCATCTTGCCTAGGCGTTCCGGGCCGGCCCCACAGAAACTGTTTTTTACCGGCATCAGAAAGCTTTTCCCACTGCGCTTCCACCAAATCAGGCTGATCAATCTTAGTTACCATTGAAGCTATGCAGTTAAAACGATACTGCTCTCGCGTTTTAGCAAAGTACCACGACACGTGACATCGGTTGTTTTCACTCAGCTGTTGATACTTGTCTGTACGTGTGTCTGAAATAACTAACAACTGGTTGTCATCGGTTAGTCCGCGATGAACAACCGTTCTACAAAAAGGCACGCCCTCGCGATTGGCCGTGGCTATTTGAAAATATCGGCTTTCAGGTATGCTTCGCGTTTTATGTAAACTTTTCACTAAGCTTTGGCGCCATGATGGCATAGTCAGTCCTTACGCAGCACTCTTCTTCGCTAATGCGAAAAGAGTATAAAAATTTTCAGTAGTAATGCGTGCTAATTCCTTCACCGATATTCCTTTAAGGTCAGCAATAAACTCAGCCACCTCAACAACATATCCAGGCTGGTTTTGCTTTCCTCTGTGTGGCACGGGCGCTAACCAAGGTGAATCAGTTTCAATTAACAAACGCTCTAAAGGGATTTCCTTCACCACCTCGCGTAATTCATCTGCTGAATTAAACGTAACGATCCCTGAAATAGAAATATAAAAGTCCATCTCTATTGCAGCTTGAGCCATTTCCAAAGATTCAGTAAAGCAGTGCAACACCCCTTTAGTACTCGGCTCTTTATGCTCTTTCAGTAAATTAATTGTATCTTCACGGGCGTCTCGTGTGTGAATGATAAGTGGTTTATTAGTGACGTTCGCCACTTTTATGTGGTCGATGAACGAAGTTAACTGAACATCTTTACTTTCGGGGCTATAAAAATAATCGAGGCCCGTCTCGCCCACGGCCACTACGTCACTCTGCTGTGCTTTTTCTAGCAATTCGTCGTAAGTGCATGCTTCATCTTGGTGAAGAGGATGTACGCCACAGGACACGGAGACATCATCAAATCCAACAACGGCCTCTCGCATGCTGTCAAAATCGGCAACCGAAACGCAAACACATAAAAAGTGCTCAACGCCACGAGTTCGCGCAAAATTAAGGGTTTCAGCCAAGGCCTCTGGGCCCTGCTTTAATCTGTCTAAATGACAATGAGAATCTACAAACAAGTTACACCTTTACTCATATTAGTCGTTATTCGTTGGCCACTATTTATCGCTGAAATAACTTTAAAAGCCCAAATAGTACCATCGACCTATTCACCCCAGGATGTTGCAATGTTTTCACTACATCTACGCACTGTGCGTAACGGGAATAATCTGACGGCTGTTGGCTAGCCATATAATCGCCATGGGCTTTTTGCATGCACCACTGAGACGCTAGCACCGCGTTATCTTGCCATTTTTTTGCCAAGCGATGTGCTTGACTGCTGGCATCGCCCGCGAGCAATGCCTGAAAATCATCATTAAACGTGCGAAAGCTAAATTCTTCTTCACCTTTTAAAGCCGCTTCAGCGCGTAACGGCGCGTTACCATACGCTGCTAATAATGCTTCACTGGCATCTTCTACGCCACATTCGCGCAGGTAGTTCAAACTTAACGCTAGACTGGGTAACGGTAGCGCGTGTTTTTCACATCGGCTCAGTATGGTAGGCATTAACTTTGTAATGCTACTGGTAATAAGCACAAGATAAGTATTCGCAGTCGGCTCTTCCAACGTTTTTAGCAGCGCGTTGGCCGCGGCTTCAGTCATCGTATCGGCATTGGGTATAAGCAGTACTTTATTGCCACTCATCTGAGCCGTACCACTGAGTTTAGCAATGCCTTCGCGTATTTTATCAACACCTAGCTGCTTTTCACTTTCTAAAATATACAGATCGGGATGATTACCCGCTATACGCAGCAAGCATGATGAGCATGTTTCACACGCGCCCTGCTGTGTAGGTGTTTTGCATAGAAGTGCGTTGCCTAACTCTTGTGCCAACCTGTATTTACCGATACCACTTGCACCACTTAGCAATAAAGCGTGATGAAGCTTGTTCGCTAAGTATCGGGAAGTAAATGAATGAAAGACATCATTAAACCAGGGATACATGGGTTACACACCTACCACATAGTTATTGATTAAGGTCTTAATGTCATTGTGAACGCTTTTTATTGGCTGCATAGCATCAACAATTCGAATACTGTCATCATTATTAGCAAGCGCTAGGTAGCGCTCTCGAGTACGCTCAAAAAATGCGATCCCCGATTGTTCAATTCTATCAAGCTCTCCCCTTCCGCGGGCGCGCTCTAGACCAATAGCAGGCTCAACATCTAAGTAAATGGTCAAATCGGGCTTAAACCCTTTAAGTGCTATATGACTTATTGCGCTCATCGTATCGGGCGATACGCCTCTGCCACCACCTTGATATGCTTGTGATGACAAGTCATGCCTATCCCCAACCACCCAAACGCCGCTTTCTAACGCTGGATAAATGCGATTTGTTAAAAGCTGAACTCTGGCTGCATACATCAACAAAAGCTCTGTTTCTTCAGAAACCTGCTCATCCCAGTCGTGTTTTACACAGTCTCGAATAGCTTCTGCCATGGGTGTGCCGCCGGGCTCCCGTGTTTGCTCAACGGATTTACCTGCGTTTTTTAAGGCATCCACAATGAGTCCGATGACCGAACTTTTGCCCGCGCCCTCAAGGCCTTCAACGACTATAAACTTTCCATTCATGGTTTCAAAAACATCTCTTTAATTGATTGCTATTCGACGAATAAGTACTGCTATTGTACGGCCTCTACTAAGTTATTTTTTGCTATTACCTAAACTTAGCGCCGCAATTGGTACTGTCGTACGGCTGCATTGTGTTCACTTAACGTACTTGAGAATTGATGACTTCCATCGCCTTTAGCGACGAAATAAAGTGCATCCGTCGTTCTCGGGTTTAACGCCGCGCGGATAGCCGCTTTGCCCGCCATTGCTATGGGTGTCGGCGGAAGGCCTTTTATGACATAGGTGTTATAAAGCGTTCGCGTTCGTAAATGCTTGCGCGTTATATTACCATCAAATGAAGGTCCTATACCGTAGATTACCGTTGGATCGGTTTGTAGGCGCATGTTCTTGTGTAGTCGATTTACAAAGACACCGGCTATCAGATCTCGCTCCTCTGGTACTGCCGTTTCTTTTTCAATAATACTGGCCAAAATAAGTGCATCGTAGGGCGTTGCTAGCGGCAAACCTACTTCTCGGGCTTCCCACTCAGACGTAAGAAAATCAACAAGGGCAATATGTGCCCGCGTCAGTATTTCGCTGGCTTTAGTGCCTTTAGTGAAAAAGTAGGTATCAGCAAGATAGAGCCCTTCAGTATTATCCAATTTTTTGCTCTCACTTACCCCTAATTTAGCTAACGTATTGGTTTGCGATAAAAGAATAGACGTCATATCCGGCTCTAAGGCCACAGCCTCTGATGATGAACTTGCAACGCCCGATAACGAAGACGCACTGTCTGTGGCTGCTTGCTGGCCCAAATCAAATTCAATTTCGCCAATGCCCTTTAGTGTGTTGTGCCATTGAGCCAACGTTAACCCTTCAACCAGACTGACAGAAAAGAAGTACTCATCACCTTGTGTAAATACAGTGAAAATATCGGCCAGCGACTGCCCGGGAAGCAACATGTAAGTGCCCGATTTAATATCTGTACTAGCGGCAAAGAACTTAAGCCACACTTTGGCAACAATAGGGCTAATGTCGGTCATTTCTTTATTGCGAAGCTGCTTTATGGTTCTGTACGCGCTGCCCCCTTTTTCGATAGAAAACAGCGTATTCTGCTTTAACTCAAGAGGCATGGTAACCGTGTTAGAGATGTAATAAGCGCCTGCTGCAGCGCAGAGCGAGGCTAATACCATCAAAAAAATAATTACGTATAAAACACGTTTCACAATCATGACTCCTGTCTTTTCGATTGATAGCGAAGGGGCTCAACTTCTGTTTTGTTACTTAGCCCGTTTTTATACAGGCGTTGAAGCAACAGTGTTTGAAGAGTGTCGATGTTGTTATTATTCACCGGATATAGTGAGGTACTACCATCGGCAAAAGTAATGCTTTTTATCGGAATGACCTTCATAAGGGCATTTGTAATAACTACGCAATCTGCCCGCATAACGTTGTTAAGCGTAAACTCTCCTACCTTGTGCGGTACATTTTCTTCATTCAGTGCATTAAGTAAACACTGCCTGACTACACCATTTACACCGCTTCCTGTTAGTGAAGGGGTGCACCACGTATTATCAGTATAAAAGAAAATATTACCTGCACTGCATTCAATAACGTTACCTTGTGTGTCGCACACAAGCGCATCGTCAGCATCGGCTTGGTTTATTTCTCTTTTAATCAGTACTTGCTCTAAACGGTTCATGTGCTTGATGCCGGCTAACGCAGGCTGAATAGCCAATGCTGTTTGCGCACACATTAGCGTAACGCCCGTGGCAGAAAGAGAGTCGTAATGAGTAGGGTATGGATGTTGAGAGAATCGAACTAACGGTGGGTTTGCTTCATCACGACTGTACCCTCGCCCGGCTTCTCCGCCAGATATATGCACTTTTAATACGTACTTAATTTCTGATTTTTCGAATTGTGACGGATTTGATTCACACTCTAATAGCGGTTTTTTTTCATCGTCTATCTGTGAGGCTTCTTTTCTTTTTAGTTCAGCGCTAGCTTGCAAAGCCTGTATCTTAGACCCTATAGCTTGTTCTAAGATGTGAATATCGATAGACAGACCGATTGCCGTACAATCATGGGACAAGCGAGAAAGATGGAGAGACAGTAATTCAGGATGATCATTTACTACACATATTGTAGTAAATACGCCGTCACCATAATTAAAGGCCCTGTCGCTCGACGCTATGGGCGTATCATCGGGAATTATTTTCACTGTCTGCTCGGTATCTTAAGTACTGATATTAGTAGTGGGGAGTATACCAAGTTGTTGAGTGCAAACAACAAAGGGTGATGCATAAGATGCATCACCCTTTGATTTATAAAAGCTCAGTGTAAAAGTGCATCATGACAAGACACTGTAAAAGCTCAGCTGAGCCTACCTATGTCGTGCGCTTACAAACGCTTGAATATTAACGAGCCGTTAGTTCCGCCAAAACCAAATGAGTTGCATAACGCATGGTCAGCAGTAAACATTTTTGCTTTATTAGCTACAAAGTCTAAGTCGCACCCTTCGCCCGGCTCATCAAGGTTGATGGTGGGTGGCGCCATTTTATCTCTTAGCGCTAATATCGTGAAAATGGCCTCTACAGAACCCGCAGCACCTAACAAGTGGCCTGTCATCGATTTAGTAGAACTCACCAACAAATCGTAGGCGTGTTCGTTAAATACTCGCTTAACCGCTGCAACCTCGGCGACATCTCCGGCGGGCGTTGATGTACCGTGAGCATTTACGTATCCAATTTCGGTGGGGTCGATCTTCGCGTCTCGAATTGCGTTTTCCATCGACGTTGCCGCACCTTCACCGTCTGCTGGTGGAGAAGTCATGTGATAAGCGTCGCCACTCATACCAAACCCAACAAGTTCTGCATAAATAGTCGCGCCGCGTGCTTTCGCCGCTTCGTACTCTTCTAGCATTACTACACCAGCACCCTCGCCCATTACAAAGCCATCTCTGTCTTTGTCCCACGGACGACTTGCAGCTTTAGGATCGTCGTTACGAGACGACAACGCGCGAGCAGCAGCAAAACCTGCAATTCCTAGCGGCGTAATAGTTGCTTCGGCACCGCCGGCTAACATTGCATCTGCATCGTCATAGGCTATTGTTCTTGCTGCGATACCTATGTTGTGGACCCCTGTAGTACAGGCTGTTACAACATTGATATTAGGCCCTTTCAACCCTTCCATAATGGAAAGAAAGCCAGAAATCATGTTCGTTATCGTGGATGGCACAAAGAAAGGAGATACACGCTTTGGCCCGCTGTTCAGCAATTTTGAATGATTTTGTTCAATTTGCTCTAAACCACCAATTCCCGAACCTATTGCTACACCTACGCGGTGAGCATTATCGTCGGTAATGGGAAGCCCAGAATCGGCTAGTGCTTGTTTACCCGCTGCAACACCTAACTGGATAAAGCGGTCCATTTTTTTCGTTTCTTTTTTATCGATATAATCCAGGGGATCAAAATCGTTAATTTGGCCTGCGAAACGGGTTGAATAGTTACTACAATCGAAATGAGTGATTTCACCTATGCCGCTCTCGCCTGCGAGCAGTTTGCGCCATGTGTCTTCACTGTTGAGACCCAATGGTGAAAGCATCCCAATACCGGTAACCACTACGCGACGTTTTGTCACAAAAAGTCCTCGCTTTGGAACTAAGGTAGGAGAAACAAAAACGGCTCTAAAAAAGAGCCGTTTCGTAACTTAATAAAGACTTATGCGTCTTTATTTGCATTAATGTAATCAACCGCTGACTGAACAGTAGTGATTTTTTCAGCTTCTTCATCAGGAATTTCAGTATCGAATTCTTCTTCCAAAGCCATTACCAACTCAACAGTGTCAAGTGAATCAGCGCCTAAATCGTCAACGAATGAAGCTTCTGCTTTTACTTCTTCTTCTTTAACGCCAAGCTGTTCAATGATGATTTTCTTAACGCGTTCTTCAATGTTACTCATAATTCTAGGTTTCCCTTAAACGT
>OJDZ01000579.1_pt1 | contig 19930 bp, 16 predicted proteins | sample 1592981 | NCBI WGS metagenome assembly OJDZ01 (sample SAMN05416851, study PRJEB24817) | seawater metagenome | isolation source: Sea water | place: Canada:Atlantic | collected 2013-07
TCTACACACTGCATATCGTCGGCAGCGTCAGATGTGTATAAGAGACAGCATCTGTGCGCTTACGACAGCTTGGGTCAGACCTAGATGCTGATGACCAAAGTTTAAAAAGACTGAATTACGTCTATCTATGATTGGTAGTGAGTCTGCTGTAGAAGGTCTAAACCCCATCCATTGCGCATTTCTATCACTATCTAGTGGGGTGTTTAGCATTGCTTGAGCTTGTTTTAACAGCATATTCGCACGGTTCATGTTTGCTGGCGCCTCAAGTCCTGCATACTCAACAGTGCCAGCCAAGCGCAGCCCTTTTTCCATTGGTGTCATAATAAAGCGACGGTCCATGCTAGAAATAGGGATGGTGAGACGCTGACTTTCGTTAGGAAGCATCAGGTGATAGCCTCGCTCTGTATCCATTGGTACTGAGATGCCTGTTAGCTGTTTTGCTAAGGCTTTAGAATGCGCCCCTGCTGCGAGCATAACTTTGCTGGCATGAAGCTGCTTTTGTGTTGTCGTCAGACGAATACCATCAGTTATTACTTCCGCGCTCAGAACACGGCAATTCTCATAAATTTGACCACCAAGCGATCTAAAAATAGTGCTTAATTTATGGGTAATGGCTTCTATATTAGTGATATGACCTGTCTTTGGAAAAAACAAAGCACCCAGTTGATTGTCTTTTAACGCAGGCTCAAGATCTGTCAGTGCTGATTGTGAGAGTAGGTTGTTAGAAACCCCTAAACTGTTTAAGCGTTGGCCGTGTTCAGTCAGCACTTTTAGGCTGTTGGGCGTCTCTGCAGTTAATACAGATCCTTGTATTTGTACCCAAGAATGTAACTGCCACACTTTGGTAAAGTCTTGCCAAGCTTGAAGGCTCTGTGCATTTAGTGCCAAAAGCGCTTGGTGACTGCGTGCAAATGGTTCGGTACGCATATTAAGTAATAACTTGAATGCCCATGGTGCTAAGCGTGGAAGGTAGCGCCAATCTATACGCAGAGGCCCTTCAGGGTTGAGTAGCATGGCAGGAACATGTCGTAAGATACTGGCATCAGCAATAGGGAAAACCTGTTCAGTGGCAATGTGACCTGCGTTGCCATAAGTTGCACCGCGAGCAATTTTATCGGCTTCCAAAATTGCAACTTTTACCCCGCGAGACTGTAGGGTAACCGCAGCACATAGCCCGATAATGCCACCACCGATGATATGTATATCAAACACTTGTGTGTCCATGAGAGTCTCGCTTTTCTGACCTTACTGAGCAATGATTGGTTACTTCCTAGAAGCTATACAAACTGGTATTTATAAAGAAATACCCCATTTGAACGGATCGCTGTCTTGAACGATGAGAGAGGTCTCTGCACATACGTAGGCGTACCCTCGGATCGTGGGAATAATAGTACTGATAGGGTGGTTATGAAGAAAGCTATGATGACTAAGTACATCAATAGGCTGATAGCTGGCACTAAAGACACTGCCAATGATGCTTTGCTGATACCAAGTCTCACCAGGTGCGAGTACATTGTCTGCGGCTAAGCAAGCCAATTTGGCACTGGTTCCAGTACCACAAGGAGAGCGATCGTAGGCAGATCCAGGGCATAATACGAAGTTTTTGCTGTTAGTGCCGGCGAGATCGCTCTTGCCAAAAAGTTCTATATGATCAATTTCGCTATTGTCAGCACCCGTGATTCCAGACTTATGAAGTGCTTTTTTAATCTGTATGCTAAATTGAGTAAGCGCCTTAACATTATTGGCTTCAATAGCCTGCTTATGATCGTTGACTAAGAAAAACCAATTACCACCCCAAGCGATATCTCCATAGATAGGACCGATATCAGGTACTTGAACTTCTACTTGTTTTTGGTAGCGATAAGAGGGGACATTCTGGACGCTACAACTACCATCATCATGTAAGGTTGCTTTAACTAGGCCTACGCTTGTTTCTAGATAATGATCACCAGCGGTTATTTTTTGTTGATAAGCTAGAGATGCAATAACGCCGATAGTGCCATGGCCACACATACCTAAATAGCCATGATTATTAAAGAAGATCACGCCAGCCGTGGCACGAGGATCGGAAGGCGGGCACAAAAGCGCTCCGACAAGCACATCATTACCACGAGGTTCTAGGATAATACTTTGACGTAAATGATCGAAATTCTGTTTGAAGTCCTGAAGTTTTTCTTGAATAGATTGCCCACTAAGCTCAGGAAATCCTGCATACACCATACGAGTAGGTTCACCGCCAGTATGCGAATCAATAATCTTAAGAGTGAAAAGCGTATCAAACATGACTGCCTACCTGATTCATCCGTGAGTTAATATACTGTTAGCGTTATTCATAAATGAACAAGGCGTAAATATAGAATGACGTTTTTCAGAAAAGCAGTCTTGATGTTTTTATATGAATAAATGCGCATTTCTGCACAGGTTATAAAGATATTTAGGAGTATAAATATTGTGTAGCACCCTAAAATAATTGAAAAGCTCAACGACAAGCTTGAGATGCTATATGGGAATATACCGATGCGGCCGTTAGTATTAGAAGTACCTACAAAAGAACTGTCAAAACACCTACAGACGTATCAACCAGCCAATTTTGATGAGTTTGTTGGCAATATATCGTTATTGATGCCTCTATTTGATACTATGAAAAATGTGGTATTTTTTGTTAAAGATGACCAAGCATGCTATCGATTAGTCAGTAAAACGCTCATTAGACGTAGCGGGCTTAAAAACAAAAAAGCACTAATAGGACTGACTACAGAGCAAGTATTTTTGAAGTCTCAAGGCAAGGATTATCTCAATCAGGATCTTAGAGTGTTAAGGGAAGGCAGGGAGATTATTGATAAACTAGAACTTCATAGCTATGCATCAGGACAGCTGGGATGGTGTATCACGCAAAAAATCCCCGTCTATGATGTAAAAAATCATATTGTAGCAATGGTAGGTATATCAGTAGATATTGATGAAGATAACGAGCGGATATTACGCAAACACGCTCGATTGGCAAGCGTAGATCAATACGTACGAGACAATCTTGATCAAAAGATTAATATTGGTCAATTGGCGAAATTGGCAAATCTTAGTCAATCGCAATTGGAGCGTACCTTCAAAGCAGTACTCAATATGTCACCCATTCAGTTTGTACAAAAAATGCGCTTAGAGCATGCCATTCGACTATTAGCGAATCATAAGCTAACAGTGACTCAAGTCTCCTTAAATTGTGGATATGGTGATCATAGTGCCTTTAGTCGACAGTTTAAGCAGTTTACTGGCATGTCCCCTGTGAACTTTCGTAAAATACATTTCAAAGAGCCATAAATAAAAGCAAAAAAATATGGTTCTTGACACTAAAATAACTCTCTAACGACTTCGAAGCTCATCTATATAATCTGCCCAATCTTGCATCATCTGTACCCTAGTATCGATTTCATCAAGTCTGTTGTAAGCCCCGCCATGTGTGTCTTTGATTCGATGACCTAGCTGTAACTCTGTGACGATGTCAGAATAGCGTAGCTCAGGTTGTTCCATGAGCAAGGTTTTCGCCGATGCTCGAAATCCATGCGCACACTGCACATTTTTGTATCCAAGCCGGTGGAATATCTGTACCAACGTCGCCTTGCTGATATAGGCATTGCTTGAACCGCGCATCGACGCAAATACATGTTCCTTATGCCCAGTAATTGACTGAATGTTTCGTAATCGAGAAATCACTTGCGTAGCTAAAGGAACAACTAAGTGCGAGACCATATCGTCACGACCTTCGCCTTTGGTCGGGGAGAACGCCCATGTATTATTGTCCCAATCGATGTCATCCCAACGCATCGAGCGCAGATCGATACTACGTACAAACACATAAGGCAATAAGTTCATAGCCTCTAACGTGGTCTTGCTTGCACCTCTAAAATTCGACATATCTTTTAGAAGCGTCGCAAATTGATCTGGTTTGGTGATGGCTGGCAAGTGATTGCCTGAATTGGCAGGTGCAAGCTCACCACGGGTATCGACTGCCACATTTCTATCACATAATCCTCGAGCAACAGCGAATGAAAAGACTTTTTCAGTATACAGACGAGTGCTTGCACCAACGAAAGTTGCTTGATTTTCATTGTTTTGGATAGACTCACACACACTCAGTATCATCTCACTGGTGATATCGTCTATTCTTAAATCACCAATTTCTTGGCACATATATCCTAAACATAAATCCCAAAACTTGAGGGTTGACTCACTGTATGACGGTTTTTTAGATTTACTTTGATTGCGACCTGCTGTTTTGTGTTCTCGCCATGCTTGAGCAATGTCAGAAAATGGTGCATTTTTTAGGTGAGTATATTTATTGGTTTTCTCTTTTTGCTGGATAGCTTTAGGGTCAGAGCCTTTGGCGACCATATCAAGAATGGTGTCTGCTTTATATTTAACCTCATGGAGACTGATATCTTCAATCTTACCCAACATCATCCTAGGACGTTTGCCCTCGATATGCGGATGGGAATAACGTAAGTAGTATTCCTTTTTGCCATTTGGATAAATACGCAGACTTAGGCCAGTCACACCTGAGATACTGACAGAATAATCTTTGTCTCGGCATTCGAGCTTATTGATATCGTTTGCAGTGTCGATAGCCATAATGTATATCCGTAATATGATAATTAAGGTTAATGATAGGTTTATGATTGATGACTTATAAAAAGTCTATTCTGTAGAAAAACATAGAAGTATTGGACACTGTCATGGACACTGGTATTCATTAGTATTTTTAGTAAAACCTTATAGAATAATAGTTTTAACACTTAATTATCCCCAAGGTTCACTTGGGGATAATTATAGCATAGTGACCAAATATTGAGTAGGCTATACGCTGAGAGGGTTACACAGCATTTCTACCAGTTATTTCGATACATAGTTAAATGCGATTATAATATCCATGAGTGATTCGGCAAGGAGTTGAGCATATTTTCTACAAAACACGTGCTCCTGTACTCGCACAGAATATAAAAATCAGGGTCATAGTACTGTTCTGTGCAAATTTAGAATGCATCAATTTTGAGGGGTATATAGAAAATATATAACGAAAGGCCAAATATTTTAAAAAATGTCAATAGACAGCTTATTCATCTTAAAAATGGCTTGGTAACAATAAATAGAGGACTGCTGTTTGGGGGTAGATAAGATTTATCGCTACGCAAAAGAAAATAGAGTCAGTTCTAATGATTTAACAATCTATCTATGATTTAAATTTAAAAGATTATATGTGATGACTTAGGCATAGTGTTGAAGGCTAGATAAGATTAGAAATATTCGAAGGAGTTATAACGTCTGGCTGAGTTTTTGCAATTAGATATAGGTTGGTAATCTTAGTAGATGTCTAGCCACACAAATGATGGTTATCAAAAATAGGCTATTAGCATATCTATATTAAAGACTTAGCCGGCGGACACAGATAATAAATAAACTATCGTAGACGAGCAGCTGTGATCATCTCGAATAAAAAGATAAGAACATATTTGGACGTAGCCATTAGTATTTTAGCGAAGCATAGAATATTAATGGCCAATCATATAGAGCATTCAAATCTCAATGCCTAATAAATCGTTAGGTGACCGATGTAATAATATACCTGTCAGAGATGCTTATTAGAAGTAAAACTGATCAAGCGTGAACTATCATGCAAAAGATTCGGTTGAATTAACAGGACAGAGTTAGTCGGTAAGAGCTAAACATTTTGGTAGGATGTTTATATCCAGTAACATTAGAAGTATCTGATAATCCTGATTCTATAACCAGTAAGACCTGAGCCTTCTACTTAATAGACTTCATTTAACATAATATACATTATGCGAAAACAAACCAACGGTTTTAGTAGTTAGGCGAAAAACCATTTATACCATGTCATTCTTATACCTTAGATCAGATTTAATATGAGTTTGAGTTATAGACTTTTACTAACGACAAGTTTCAAGCAAATGCTGACGCAAAGTTTTGTCATCCTGATCTAAAACCACATCTGCAACTTGGCAATTTTTATCATTATCGTCACATGACAACTCATAATAAACATCGCTACCTTGCGCTAAGCTCACCTGAACCAATCCTTGAGCAGTTATTGAAAACTTTTTGTCTTGCGTATAGTCAGGATCTTGCGAACTCCAAAGTACATCGTAATCTATATTGCAGGACGTCTGAGTTTTATCAAAATACGCTTGCTCAAGTTGCATGGCTGCTTGCAAGTCAGCATCTGCATATTGCTGCAGCACTACAGGATGACTCATACCTTGGTCATCAATATCTTGTTGGTACATTTTCGTGATGGTCGCAATCTTGATATTAGCCATGGCATTTTGTTTCTGATCTACTTTTGATACATCCGCTATAGCGTGACCGACAGTCATCAGCCCTATGGTCAATAGTAATGTCAGCGATTTATATGTTGGCATCTTATTCTCTGCGAGCTTTTATCCTATAAGTGTTACCGACTATTACATCATACCTATATTCGGACTCTGCTGTATTATCGTATCATTCAGGTTTACTTACCAAAATATCGATTACATAGCGCTTTTATGGTATTTTTTACCGGTTCCCATGACAATTTATAGTGATGTTTCTTTCGCTAATAACTGTGCTAAGGATGATTTTATGATGATATTACCTGCTTTTTTTAAGGAAAAATCTGCGACATTAGTCTCTAGCAGCCTTCTGTTATTCACGCTAACTGCTACGGGTTGTCAGTCTGCTTCTGAGTCTAGTGAAGCTATTGTATCTCAGCCAACCAGTAGTTCATCAACACCTATTAATGCTGATATCAGTCAGCAAACCCTTAGACAGCAAGCGTTACGTATACAGCGCGCACTGGCCAATAAGGACTTTTCTAGAATCACTAATGATATCCATCCAACACGTGGCGTTCGTTTTTCGATGTACGCTTATGTACGGCCTAAGTCAGATAAAGTCTTTAGCCGCGGGCAATTTGCACAGTATTTACAGCAGTCTAACATCCAGTTTACTTGGGGCGAAAAAGACGGTACTGGCGATCTGTTGGTTACGCCGTTGCCTACTTATTTGGATACTTGGGTAGATGGCAAAAAGTTCAATAACGCTAGTATCAATGTTAATGAATTTAAGAATAACGGCAACTCTATCAATAACTTAAAAGAAATATACCAAACATCAGATGTTGTAGAATTTTATTATAAAGGCACGGATGAGTATGATGGTATGGACTGGCGTGTATTGCGCTTAGTATTTGATGAATATCAAGGCAAGCGTTATCTGGTGGCCATTATTAACGATCAATGGACGGTTTAAGGCGTAGAAAAACGATTGCCCGACAACTTTTATAAGACTTGTTTAAATTGGCAACCTACTCTATCTGGTTATAAATGCTATATATATTCAATTAAATGAATGTATATAGCAGCTTGTGCTACACGGTTTTTGATATGACTTTTAATGACAAGCTTTTTTACTAGTCCTATAACGACAACATATTCATGATCAATTTGATCAAAGTTTCTTTTTGATTGGAGTCAGACTCAGCGACCAGTAAGGTTAATGCCGCAAGTCCAGTATTATTGGTGACCATATCGCCTCTATCATTTAGCAGTCGATGGTTACGATGTAAAAAATCCACGAAAAAGCGCCGCTTCGCTGTCCAGCGCTCTAAATTGCACACCTTGATGAGATTTGATTCGATAACCGGCTGTTATAACCACGTCTAAGTCGTAAAAAGTTACCCGACGGTCTGAATTTGCAATATGCATTTTTTGCATATTGCTTTTTTCAGCGTTTTCTTCATCTTTTATGGCGTTAACGATATGACGAAAAATGACTGGTTGATCACGGCCAAACAACTCAGTCATTTATGCTTGTGACAGCCAGACAGTCTCTTGCTCGAAACGTACATCTACTTGCACCTTTCCATCAGCACTTTCATAAATTTCTACTTTTGCCACATTATCACTTATAGTGTTAATAACCTCAGCTTCCCTAATTCTAATATGCTTATGCTGTCTTGAATAAAGCTTACTATCACCATCCCTATAAATATCACTTATAACGGCGTCTGACGAAAAAATTTCACCATAATCTCATAAATATCTGGATAAGCATCAACCAGCTTTTGTGGCGTTTCAAAAAACACTTCACTGAGAACGGCAAAAAACTCGGCAGGATTGGTTGCGCCATAACGATCAAGCCCTGACTTGCGATGTGTTTGAAAATCTTCAAAATCGCGGCTCATAATCTGTGTCCAGTTTGCAGGATCCATATCAGGTTGCAGTGGTGGAAAGCCATTGGCACGGCCATTCATCATATCGAGCTTATGTACAAATTCATGAATGACAACGTTGTGTCCATCACGTTCGCCTGAGTGCTTGGCATCTTTCCATGAAAGAATAACAGGCCCTCGCAGCCATGCTTCTCCACTACGGTGTTGACTGCCTTCGTGAACGATACCAAATTCATCTACCGTGGTGCTAGCACTCTTGTACGAGCCAGGATAAATGATGATGGATGACCAACCAGCATACCAATCAAGGCCTAAGTTCAAGATCGGCAAACACGCTTGCAGTGCAATCGATTGTCTGACAGTATTGGTAATCTCAAAACCTTGTGCACCAGTGATAGATTTATCAGCTAAAAATAATGTTGCGAGCTCAAACAGATGTGATAGCTCATCGGTACTTAATCGATCCAATATGACAATACGTTCGGCTGCCCTTTTCCAGTCAGCATGGCTAAATTCACTATTATCTAGTATGCGCTGTTCACGCCAGTCTTTTATGATGCCAAACATACACGTCACCCTCTATTCTTTTAATATTTCGCACACATTGATATCACTGATATCTGAGTATTGTAGCGTCAATCAGTAATACGCACTTGTAATTAATATATTGACATGCATAAGCAAAAAACGCTGCTCATAAATGAATTATTGAGCAGCGCAGTCTGAAATTCATACATTAAGATTTAAAATTGATACTGCAATCCCAGCTGTACTGAGTTGTCTTTATCGTCACGTGCAAAGGTGGTATCGCCATTCAGATACGCATAAACGTTTTTATGAACCTTGTTACTCACACTCAGCTCAAAACGTCCATAGTCGTCATCTTTATCTGTTTGGGTAATACTAACGTTTCTCGTTTGTCCATCAGCTAAAGACGTTGTCGATAAACTATCTGTTAAACCATCGTCGATAACATGCACGTAAGCGATTTTACTTTGAAGTTTGGCAGGTGTGCCCATCAAATTAAAGCCATACTGTAACTGGTAACCAAGCTCTGAATCCCATGCCTCGCTAGAGGTGCTATCAACCTTTAGTGCAGTGCGAGAATCAGCATTGCCACTGGTATAACCATCTATGTCTGTATCACTGTAATTCAAACCCAAAAAGACGCCATGCGCGACGTTTTTCTTGATAAGAAAGTTGTAGCCAAGCTCATTATATGCACTAAACACATCGGCATCCGCATCACCGCGTTCGCTATTGTTGATAATGTTTATGCCGTCCTTACCATCTAGCCTGACGGTTCTATTAACGTCCAAGTCATGTTTAGATAAGCTCAGAGATGTGGTGTTCCACCAAGCCGTGTCTTTTCCGCCCAATAAAGAATAGGCTTGAATGCCATAGCTTGTGTCTTTTTTAATGCCATTTTCTACGGTGTTATTGTTTTGATTGGCCGCTTGCATACCTGCGCCAACACGCCAGCTCGGCTGTACCATATACTCGCCATATAGACCAATATTGGCGCGAGTGCCCTCTTGCACCTTATCAGCATCCACGTAGCTTTGGGAGCCATCTACCCAAACCTGAGTACGCGACTCGGTATCAAAAGACTCCGCATCATCGAGAGTATGTAATGCCAAAGCATTGGCGCGCTCAAGAACCGCTGAGTGTGAGTCAGTAGCATTAATTTTTAACGCAGCGCCCATCGTGTTTTGAAGATTGAGCGCACTTTTGGTTGATGCGATGATATCAGCATTGGTTTGCTCAACAATCAATCTGCTGATGATACGAGAGTAGTCACGCATTCTTTGCGCTATGCGCTCTTCACCAAAGGCCGCAGTAAGCACCTCTTCATTATCTAATGCAGGGTTATGCCACGTATAGCCACCTGGAATATCTGGGTTTTCAGTTTGCGTGTAACCATCATAATCAGGCCCAAGGGCCCAGTTGGTTGCCTCAAACCCTACGACCTGCATGACACTATCAAAAGACTCCTGATCGCTACAGCAGCCAACGCCATAAGGCTCGTATGGCTCTGTCTCACCTGGTGCGATAATAGCTGGATTGACTTCTAGTGTAATACCAAGCTCTTTTGCAATACGCAGCGCATTTTCACGCAAACTTACATTGGCAGCCACTTCGTTGCCATCATTATCGTAAGCATTTCGCCCTGCATTAGCGTACATTTTGTCGCCTGTAATCAGACTGTCTAGGTTAATCATGCCCAGTGCTGTTGATTTTTCCGCGTCCGTTAATTGATCAACAAACGCCCTTGAACCATTGAGACCGCCCTCCTCTGCACCAAATGCCACAAATTGGATGTCATGCTCTGTCTCAATACCTGTCAGGTTTCTGGTCAACTCAGTTAAGACGCCAGACCCAGAAGCATTATCGTCCAGTGCCTCTAGGTTTTCGTAGTTTGGATAGGCAACGGCAGAATCATAATGTGCACCGACAAATAGCGTTCTGTTGGTGTCAGAACTGCCTTTTTGGGTCACGACAACGTTATTACTCGTTAACGTCTGACCTCTGAATAAACCACGAGGCGCTACGAAATCAAACGTTTGACGATTGACTTGGTTGTTACTGCCATCGATGGTCATGCGCTGCTGCATATAATCAGCAGCTTGGACTTCTTTATCGGAACCTGTATAACGACCAGCATAGTCACGGGCAAGCGTCAGCGCCGTTTCTGTACCATAATCACCGTAGTTGGCCTCTGCAAATACTTGCGAGCCTGTAAGCAGTGTCAGCGCCGCAACCACTGAAATCTTAAGCGGTGATAAGTTAGTATCCAAACTGCTTCTCCTTGGTTAAAGAACTGTAAACGATACTGAAAAATAACCTAAAGTAGTGCAGTTTACAAGATAAAAGACATATGTTTGCTTACTTGATTTTTAAGTAAAGCGATGGATTATTTAAACGCTATGTACCTACCTGCGAGCAATATTTACGAATCGCTGTTTAATATTTATTGTCACCTTCATGCTGCTTATTTACCGGGTTGTTCGGAAAGGCTTTATTAATGCCTAGCTTTGGTTAAGTCAATAGCATCCAACTGTACTTCAACCACACGAAGTGCCATCGTCTTCCAGTCTAGCTCCAGTCCATCGGCGAACACCACATGGTGACTGATACTGACGTACCCATGTACGATAGCCCAGATATCTAACGCTATTTGCCGACGTTCCGTCACGCTAGCATCTTCTGATAAATAAGAACCCGCCACCCGAACCAACTTTGAAAATGCACTATCTCTTGCTGCAATGGCCTCGATTGAGGGCTGATATCCTGCATCAGACTCCCCAAAAATCAGCCGATAATGCGCTTCATATTTCTCGCCTACATTAAGATACCCTAGGCACGCCTCTAGCACTTGTTCTTTGCTTGCCTTACCTTCCGGAATGACATCCATGGCTTCACGGACAAGATTAAATCCTTCTATGTACAGCGCATCTAGTATGCCTTGCTTACCTTGAAAATGACTGTATATACCGATGGTGGACAGTCCTGCCCGCTTAGATATAGCGCGTACACTCAAGGCATCCCCACCCCCTTCTAAAAAAAGCTCAGACGCGGCGTTTAGTATTTTGGTTCTAGCATCCATTAGATTCTCACTATATCTTGACAATTATAACAGTGTTATTATAGTATATAACACTGTTATATACAAACAATTATGAATTGATTGTATTGATAGAAACTCAACTTAAGAGTAGGGACGCTATGAGTATTCAACAGCTAGAAACGGATTATCTAATCATTGGTAGTGGCGCGGTGGGTATGGCTTTTGCCGATGTGATGCTCACAGAAACTGATGCTAATATTATTATCGTCGATAAACATCATAAGCCAGGTGGTCATTGGAACGATGCCTATTCATTTGTCACCTTACATCAGCCGTCATCTTTTTATGGCGTTAGCTCACGTGAGCTTTGCGGCGGTACGATTGATAAAATTGGTTTAAATAAAGGCTTGTCTGAGTTGGCGTCAGGCGCAGAAGTCATGGCGTACTTTGATAAAGTCATGAAGCATACGTTTTTACCAAGTGGCCGCGTGAAGTACTTCCCGATGTGTGAGTACAAAGGCGACGGCAAGTTTTCATCGTTGCTGTCTGATACCAGCTATGAGGTTAAGATCAACAAGAAAATAATTGATGGTACTTATTTTAAAACCTCAGTACCAGCAACCCATACCCCAAACTTCGAGATTGCTAAAGGTGTTAAGTTTGGCCCGCTAAATGATTTGCCGAGTCTAACCAAACCCCGTGATGGTTACGTCATTATAGGCGGCGGAAAAACAGGTATAGATGCGGTTTTATGGCTACTAGAAAACCAAATTGATCCAGACCATATCACATGGATTATGCCAAGAGATGCTTGGCTGATCGATCGTAAAAACACCCAACCCTCTCGTGATTTTTTCACCCATACTATTGGAGCACAGGCTACTCAAGCAGAAGCGATTGCTGAAGCTAAAAACATCGAAGACCTTTTTAATCGATTAGAAAAAGGCGGCGTATTAATGCGTATTGATCCAAATGTACGCCCGCAAATGTTCCATGGCGCTACCATTAGTAGTGAAGAGCTTAAGCAATTACGCCGTGTTAAAAACATTGTACGTAAAGGGCGCGTGACCCGCTTAGATACTGACAAAATTTATTTTGGTGAGGACAGTATTTCTACCACCCCCAACACTATGCATATCGACTGCTCGGCACGGGCAGTACCAGTGACAGAGACGTACGATGTGTTCAAAGGTGATACTGTGGTGGTGCAAACCGTACGTACCTATCAGCCTGTGTTCAGTGCCGCATTTATCGCCCACATCGAGGCCAATTACGATGACGAAACTGTCAAAAACGAGTTATGCCAAGTGGTGCCAATCCCAAATCATGATACGGACTTTTTAGTTGGGCTTGTTAAACAAATGCAGAATCAAATGCGTTGGTCAAAAGAGTCTGCGCTACGTGAATGGATGATTAATAATCGCTTAGATGGCTTCACCAAATTGGTACGAGCCAGCGAAGACACCCCGCCTGAAGAGCTGGCTATTCTTAAGCGCTTAAAAGAAGCAGGACCAAAAGCCGCTGCAAACATGCCTAAGCTCATGGGCGAAGTCATGCAAATTACGGCAGCGCGTCAAGCCAAAACTGCTAATGCTTAACCTGATGACCATAAAGTAAAATAAAAAAGGAAATAACCATGCAAGAATTTCAGACCAATAAAGCAAACCTAACCCAAGCTCGCCTGCAAGAGACGCCTGTACACACTCTAGATGATGGCGAAGTACGTGTAAAAGTCGATCGCTTTGCTTTTACTGCAAATAATATTACTTATGCAGTCATGGGCGATCAGTTACGCTATTGGCAGTTTTTTCCGCCAAACGGCAACGAGCCTGAGAAATGGGGTATTATTCCAGTATGGGGTTTTGGCGATGTGATCGAATCAAATAGCGATGCGCTACCTATCGGTGAGCGCTTATTTGGTTACTTCCCGCCCGCCAATGAATTGATCATAACACCCAAGCGAGTCACCCAAACCAGCTTACTAGATGGTAGTGCTCATCGTGCCGAGCTGCCGCCCGGTTATAATTTATATCAGCGCGTCAATCATGAACGAGGCTATGACCGCGCTCATGACGATCAGCGCATGCTGTTGTTCGTATTGCACCTAACCTCATTCTGCTTACATGACCTATTGAAGAGTAATGATTGGTTTGGTGCAGAGCAAGTAGTGATTATCAGTGCCTCTAGTAAGACCAGTACAGGTTTAGCCTATGGCCTAGCTGATGATAGAGACGCACCGCATGTTATCGGCCTCACCTCAAACCGTCATATAGATTTTGTTAAGTCAATTGACGCTTATGATAGTGTGCTTAGCTATGACACTCTTGAGCATATTGATGCAAATAAGCCGACAGTTATTGTCGATATGTCGGCCAATACTGACGTGCTCAGCCGTCTACATAGACACTTAGGCGATAACATGCGCTATACCAGCAATGTCGGCCTTACGCACTGGGACGAGCCACGTCATGCTGAAGGTATCATTCAAGAACGTAGCCAGCAGTTTTTTGCGCCCAGCCATGTACAGCAATGCATGAAAGAATGGGGCCCTGAAGCATTCAACAAACGCTCCATGCGCTATATCATGAATAGCACCGAAAAAACCAATGCATGGCTAAAAATCCAAGAGCTCGACGGCGTCAATGGCTTGTTAGAGGTTTATAAAGACATTTGCGAAGGTAAAATAGCTGCTGATGAAGGTTTGGTAGTCGTCATGGGTGACAATGAAAAAGACTAGACTATAAAACTGGCTATAAAATTTATCGACTATTTGTCATTAGCAAAATTAAAATTAAAAAGCAGAGAGTCTAGTCAATAAACTCTCTGCTTTTTTGTGCGTTATACACTGACTACAGACATACGCCCTACTCATAATTTTTAAACTTAAAAGCTGTAGTTTACATTGCGGTTTAATGCACCCATCCTTCGTTTTTTAGATAATCATGCAACCCTTCAGCGAACTGTCTATAGCCCGCAGCATTGGCATGAATTTTATCAGACTTTAGAGCCTCGTCTGACAGTACAGTTGACCAGCCATCAGAATACAGAGGTATGCTTTCAGTTTCCGCAATATCTTCATACAGTGGATTATCACTGGCTTTTCCAAACAAAGCACTGGTACTGAGATGCGGCTCAGCGATTAGGACAACATCAATATTATTGGATTGTAAGGTATCGATAATCGCGATGATATTGGCACGAGTGGTATCAGGCGCAATGCGCTGCAACACATCATTACCACCCACACCCAATAATACCAAATCAGGATTTTGCTCAGTGATCTCATTCACTCGAGTAAGCACATCTTCAGACGTATCACCATTGACCCCTGCATTAACGACGTTCCATTTGCTTAGCTCTGCTAGCACCGTAGGATACGCTGTTTCAGTATTTGCACCGTAACCATAGGTCAATGAGTCCCCAAGTGCGACCACTGTGCTGCCAGCAGGCAAGATATCTTGTTGTGGTTCGCTACCACAGCCAGTCACATTAATAGTCATTGACAACCCTATACCTGCCAGCATTAAAAACCTACTACGTAGCTTCACGTCTTCTCTCCTCCTGTTTTTATTGAGTTAAACTTATTGGAATCAGGTTCAAGTTTTTAAAAATCTATTATTTAACTCTTGTTGTATATTGCTCAGTAACCGTTGTATAGTCCATACAGGAGATAGACTACCTGTTGGGCGCAGTACAAGTGCTACTCTACTTAGCATAGACAGTGTATTCATCATAAAGTATAACTTTACCAAGGATACGTGAGGTATTTATGAATAAAATAGCATCTCAAAGTCAGTCTAAGGATGGAAACCCAGACAAAGAAAAATCTGCAAATCAAAGTCAAAGTCAAAGTCAGAGTCAATCCATCAAAGTGCCCAATGATAATACTAAAAGTCCCGCGTCCACACCGACCGAAGATACCTTAACAAAAGACACTTCAGAAAAACCTGAGCAAAAACCACAAAGTTTCGATGAATTGCAGATAAGTAAGGGTAAGTATCGCCCAGTGGCACAAGCTGTTGGCCATTGGCTTGATAACATCAACATGGATGCCCTCAATTATCTAAACGAACAAGCAGAAAATATCTTTTATCGTAAAGGGGTCACCTTTACCGTCTATAGCGATGCCAAAAACATCGAGCGTATGATTCCCTTTGATATCATTCCACGCATTATTGCTGCGAGCGAATGGAAACAAATAGAAGCAGGCTGTAAACAACGTATCACTGCTCTCAATGCATTCTTACATGATATCTACCATGACCAAGCAATCATGAAGGCAGATATTGTGCCTGCCAGCTATGTTTATGCCAGTGGCTGCTATGAGCCATGGATGATGGGCATTGAGCTCGACAAACCTATCTATTCGCACATCAGCGGTATTGATTTAATTCGAGACGAGACAGGTAAGTTTTGTGTGTTAGAGGATAACCTGCGTACCCCATCAGGCGTCTCATATATGCTTGAGAGTCGCAATATATCAGAGACATTATTAGCTGATATATTTTCTGACACGCCTATTATGGGCATCAGTGATTACCCTAGCCGTCTCAAAGCCTGTCTTGCCAGCTCAACATCCAAATATGATCCACAAGTCGTCATTTTAACGCCAGGTCGCTTTAATAGTGCCTATTATGAGCATGCCTTCTTAGCGCATGAGATGAATGTGCCACTTGTCCATGGGTATGATTTGGTCGTTGAGGACAGCAAAGTCTATATGCAAGGCATTCGCGGCAAGGTACAAGTCGATGTGATCTACCGCCGCATTGATGATCCCTATATTGATCCGTTAGCCTTTAAATCTGACTCCATATTGGGTGTATCAGGGCTAATGAGTGCTTATCGCGCTGGTAACGTGGTGATTGTTAACGCCCCAGGTACGGGCGTGGCCGATGATAAGAGTTTATATCCTTTTGTACCGGATATGATTAAATTCTACTTAAATGAAGAGCCTATCCTACCTAATATCGAGACATACCAGTGCCGTAAGCCTGACGATCTCAAATATGTGCTCGATAATCTAGACAAGCTGGTAGTGAAAGAAACGCAAGGCTCAGGCGGCTACGGGATGCTTATCGGTCCGACGTCGACCAAAAAAGAAATCGAAGAATATCGCCTGCGTCTGCTTGAAAACCCAGCCGGGTTTATTGCCCAGCCGACTATCTCACTATCTACCAATCCTACTGCCGTAAGCGACGGTATCGCACCGCGTCATATTGACTTGCGCCCCTTTATCCTCAGTCATGGTGATGGCACAGTAGATATTGTACCCGGTGGTCTGACACGAGTGGCCATGGTTGAAGGCTCTTTGGTCGTCAACTCATCACAAGGCGGCGGTATTAAAGACACTTGGATTATTGATGACAGTGATTTAGACAGCCAGCAAACCGACAAGTGCTCGCCTTTATCATCAATAGGGGTCAATGCTTCAGGACATGCGAACTACTATGATCGTGTCCAACCCTTAGAAACAGGTTACGAGAGTTTAGATGATGCGCCCATGATACTGCTACTCTCTACCGCCAGTCACTTAATATGGCTAGGCCGATATAGTGAGCGTCTGTATTACTACGACGATGTTATCAAACAACTCATCAAAGGCGATCTCAAAAAATCACAGATCAGACATCTAATTAGTCACTTAGGGTTTGCCGTTGATAGTGAGGTATCACTGACAACCATGAAAGCACAAATGATGGCTGATTTGGAACAAAACATCATACCCAATATCGTGCAATCGATTGAGGACAATGTCCAAGAGGCCAAAGGTGTCATTGGTAAAGATACCGCTGAGTTATATAACTTGATCAAGCGTTTATCGAGTGCTGGCACGTATCGAGCGGCCACCTTGCAGCTACACGCGTGTAACGCTGCGATGAAACAAGAAAATCCGACAGTGACTTGCTTCTGGCAATTAGGGCGCCACTTTGAGCAGCTTGAGCGTGCCGTCTTGTTAGGAGAAGATTCAACAGAGATCAGTTTTGAATTCAGACACTGGATTAATGAGTTGCCGGAGAATACGCGCTGGCGTGAGCTTATCCGCTTGACCAACCAGATGATCAGGTCAAAGAAATTTAGTGATTTTGCGCTGATTAGCAAGGAGTTCAATCTCATATTGCGTCAAGGTGTATAGAAGGTGTCTAGCCAAAAACCAATAACAACGGCTCATGAGACATATGGAATAAACAGAAAATAGAAAGATGCTATAAGGAAAATGCCATGAAACTTCAAATCAGTCACCAAACCAACTATTATTACGATGAGCTGGCACAGCGCAGTGTACAGTATATACGCATGACCCCCATGCAAATGCCGCATCAGACCATTCATAAATGGGATGTGATGCTCCCTAAAGTGGCGACCAACCAAAAGGACGGCTTTGGTAATGCATGGCTCACGCTCAGTCGTAATGAAGCACATAACAACTTACAAATGCAGGCGTCGGGTATCGTTGAAATCAACACCGAAACCGAACGTTTAGAGGATATGGATCATGTTCCCTACCTGCTATTTACCGTACAAACCCCGTTGACCAAATGCTCACAAGAGATGCGAGAATTTGCAGCGCCATACCTAAAAACCCCTACTCATGACAGCTTAAAGGCAATGGCAAATGCCCTTATTATGAAAATGCCTTTTGTCAAAGACGTCACGCATGTGGGCACGACCGCTGCTGAAGCTTTTGCGACAAGTGCCGGTGTGTGCCAAGACCATACGCATGTATTTCTAAGTATCTTGCGCGATCAACAAATTCCAGCGCGTTATGTGTCCGGTTATCTGTATGACGATACCGAAAATCACATGGCCAGTCACGCATGGGCTGAGGTTTGGCTGGATGGTTACTGGTATACTTTCGATATCTCAAATCAGGCATTTACCCCAAGCTCACATGTGTATGTGGCTATTGGGCGAGACTATCTAGATACGGCGCCTGTTCGCGGCGTGCGTATGGGCGGCGGTTACGAAAATCTTTACAGTTTGGTATTAGTCAAAAAGCTATCATAGCGTTTGCTATTTTTTATTACGTTTATTCATCAAGGGTATCTTATGACTTATTGTGCTGCCATTCGTCTAAAAGACGGTATGGTCTTTGCCAGTGACACGCGCACGAATGCCGGTGTTGATCACATATCGACATTCAGAAAGTTGTATCAATACGGCGTTGAGGGCGAGCGCTTTATGGTGCTACAGACAGCTGGCAGCTTAGCGACATCGCAGGCAGTGTTCAATAAACTACAAAGCGACATTGACCAGCGTGCTGAGAGTAACCTCAATACAGTAGCGACGTTGTTTGATGCCGCGCAAATGGTTGGCGAATGTATGCGTGAAAAGATGAATCATGCAAAAGCAGTCGCTAATTCTAGTCGCGATGGCGCCTTTACCAGCTCGTTTATGCTTGGCGGTCAAATCAAAGGACAGCCACCTGAGCTATACCTGATTTATCCTGAAGGCAATTGCATCAAAGCCACAGAAGATACACCCTTCTTTCAGTTGGGCGAAAGCAAATACGGAAAACCTATTTTGGATCGTTCTGTCAGCTATAACACGGATGTAAGACACGCGGCACGTGCGTTGATGCTGTCATTTGATTCCACGATTCATTCAAATCTATCAGTCGGTATGCCGATAGATTTTGTACTTTATGACAATGACAGCCTAGCTCTGCCCAATGGCCGACGTATTGATGAGCGTGACGAGTACTTTAACACCATCCGTCATCAATGGTCAGATGCGTTACGTCGCACGTTAGTTGAATTACCTAAATGTCCTGATGGTTATTGGGGGTAAATAGTTCCGTATAAAATCATATTTTCTGTACTAAAAAGCCCTTTGTCTATCACAAAGGGCTTTTTTATTATCAACTAATAATCAGGCAATAAAAAACCGGAGTAGCGCTGAATAAACAGCCCTACTCCGGTTTTGCTTTAAAGGCCTTGAATGCCATCATAATGATGTCACACTCAATTGTTGTGTAATCTACCTCATGACCTGGTACATGGAAGACTCACTGGACTGCACCTAGATAAAGGCCCTAGTGCATTAGCTCAATCACGATTGCGTGATTGCGCCAGCGAGCTAATGACACTAGGGCCTTTATCTAGGTGCAGTCCAGTGAGTCCTGTCTCTTATACACATCT
>OJDZ01000581.1_pt1 | contig 19879 bp, 18 predicted proteins | sample 1592981 | NCBI WGS metagenome assembly OJDZ01 (sample SAMN05416851, study PRJEB24817) | seawater metagenome | isolation source: Sea water | place: Canada:Atlantic | collected 2013-07
CGAGATAGGAGTCCGTCTCGTGGGCTCGGAGATGTGTATAAGAGACAGGTCTCACTCTCATGCAAAGGTAAGATCAACCATTTAATCCGCTTACCCAATTTTTAAAAAATCTATCGCGATAAGTCAGCCTGAAGTCTGGGCTCAAGCTGTTCAAAGTCTTGAGGGGAGAGCTTGCCGGCTTCCACCCAACTCGGAAACTCAGCCAGCAGCTGAGCGGCGAGCGCCTGACGTGTTGCTGCCGTCGCGGGTTGATTGTTAGCACTTAAGTTTTCCCAGTATTCAAGTAGCTTGTTAAAGCGCAGCAAATTGACCAAATCAGTAAATTCTGCAGACGATGCAGACAAGCCCTGATTTTCAACCGCAAACTGCATCAGCTCCCACTCAAACATGGAGACAAACTCGGGACGATCATTGATCGGTCCACTGAGGGGCTTAATCACACCCTGCTGCTCGATCACCCGTTGAGCTGCCTCAATCTGACGGTAGACTTCAGCACTTTTTTGCTCATCAGTTGCATCTGCTGGTAAGCCAGGCATCAACTCATCGTTTGAGGGAGGCTCTGGAGCAAGCACCATAGTCTCTTGATTTTGTTCGACAACAGATTCTGAGCTGAGCGCCTTGATCGCTAATGCGATGCCTAGCAGGATCAAAATCAATACGATCACTACGAGGACGATGCGACGATTTTTCATATCATCTCCATTTTGTTTAAAGCAAAAAAAACCTGAGGCCCTAAGGCCTCAGGTACTTGTAAAACCAATCAGTAGCGAACAGGCGCTGGAGGAGTCACGTTAAAGTTAAACTCTTGGCCATCACCAGACACCAACGTGCTCAAGATAGCAGAGACAAAACACCCTCTGATACGCGAGAAAGAAGTGGTTCCGTCAAAGCCTAGGTCGCCGCTACCCAGCGCAGATACTGGACCTTGGAAGGTAAGCGGGAAGACTGCTGGTTCAACTGTTTTGCACTGACCAACAGGGATATAGGCAAGTGAAGTGATGGTGACATCGTTCTTCTGGACAGCAGAGATATCAAGGATTCCTTCGCGGCTCAGTGAAACCACACCATCAACCGGCTCAGCTTCAGAGATAGTCAAACCAACAGAAGTTGGTATGTAAAGAACTGAAACGGTTGATCTGAATTCAGGGATCGTCACGTTGCCGGTCAGTTTGCCAGTGGTCAGGTTTGAATCAGCGATCAAGTTAGCGCCTTCTGGCAACACCACTTCATCACCCAAGGTTTTCAGCAAGATCGTGCCGCCAAGATTCCACTTGTCCAAGGTCACGATGAAGTCACCGTCGACAGGGTTGGCTGTGCTTATTGGTGCTGGTTTGATAGGAAATAAACCACAAGAGTCAGTGAAGCGCTCACCTTTGAAGCGGGCACCCAAGAAGCTTAGTGCGTTGGTTGCGCCTTGGAACTGAGTCACGATGTGCTCACTTGGGAACAGATCAAAAGTCACGCTGTTACCAGCACGGCAGTAGTTGTTTTTCAAATCATAAGCCTGAGACAGCGGGATAAACTCATCTGCCTGACCATGATACTGATACATCGGTGCATTGAAGCGCTTGTTGCCTAGAGTTTGAGCATCGAGAACTGCTTGAACCGAAGGATTTTCAGCCAAAATCTGATTCAGATCCTTGGCTCCAACTGTGAACTCAGACAGACGCTTGCTTTGAAAGTCAAACAAAGACTCAAAAACACACTGGTCTTTAGCTTGAGCAATCAACTGCTGACCCTGAGCGCTGGCCAAAGTGTTCAGTGGGATTTGGGTAGGATACTGCTCAGCCAAACCAATCACACCTTGCAACAAGAAGCTTGAGCCGATGTTGCCGTTTAGGTACTGAGCGGTTTCGTTGAAGTTACCCGGTACGCCGCCAGCAGCTACGCCAAGTAGTTTAACTTCTGGAGCATAAGTGCTTTGAATTTGTGCTGCCCATGCCGCACTTTGACCACCTTGTGAGTAGCCCCAAACACCAGCAGGCGCGGAAGCTGAAGTAGCAGCGCCTGGCAACTGTTGAGCAGCCTTGATGATATCGAGCACTGCTTGACCTTGAGAGATACCGGCCAGATAAGTCGGCGTGCTGCCGGTGGTGTAACCAGCATAGTCACTGACCAAAACGGTAAAACCAGCTGCTAACGCGGCGCTGATGTTTTTGTTTTCGTAGTCTTTGCCTTCAGTCAACTGAATCGACGGAGCACAGCGCTGATCCAAACCATGAGTACCAACTGCGTAAGAGACCACTGGACGCTGTCCTGATCCAGCCCAAGGCGTGTTGGGGACCAGCATGGTGCCGGTTACAACATTGGCTTTGCCCAGCGCGTCAGTTGAACGGTACATGAGCGTCCACGCTTTAGCGTCTGCAGTCGAGGTGCCAAGATCAACTTGAGCGCTGCGATAAGAAATCAAATCACCCTTGATACCGTTGGTGGCTACTGGCGAAGGCACATAAAAACTGATGTCGTCTGCGCCCTTAACCGGAGCAGCAACAGCAAATTGGGTGACGAGCGAACAGGTTGCTGCAATAGCAGTGACCTTAAATACATTGGTGAAGGTAGAAAGACCTTTCATCGTAAAATCCTTTTAATTTAGGCTGGACACGCTATCCGGCGTGATCTGAATAGTAGTTGGCTCGTGGTGTCGATGCAATTAAATCCGATGAGTGCTTGATTTTTTTCAATTTTCAAAGAGTTTCGATCTGATTAATGATGAGAAAACAGAGCCGCTGTGAAATTTGGCGTCAGCACTGAGCGCAACATGTTTGAGTATTTGATATAAGAGTCAGGCGCTAGTGAGGCTAAAAAATGTCCAGAAGTTTCAGAGCCTCGCCTGGTTAAGCCCCAAGCTTTGGTCTAACTCAGCAACAACAGCTCAAGCTCATAGCTACCAATACTCACGTAGCCCTGATCAAAAGCCATCACCTTACCCTGCACCCCTAAAAGCTGCCCTGGTTGCGCTGAGTCACGCGGCTGTTTCCAAAGCGTTAAGTTAGGCTGGTCAGCCTCACCGTTCAACTCGGGCACTTTGGGGTGATCAAAAAAGTATGCCTTGAGCGGTGACCACTGATAGCGCATCGCAGGTGCGCGCCCTGCTAACCAGTCTGCTAGCTTTTGTTCATGATCCGCTTTGAGTGTTTGTGCAACGTGTAAAATCTGACTCGACTCGATTTGCGAGTCACCGATGAGGTGATTGGCAAGCTTTGCGTTATTGGTTCTGTCTTTAAAGAACTGTTTAAAGTATTTCTCTATCAAACCAGCCGTGCGCCGAGAGTTGGTTTGACACAACTTGATCGCGCTGTGAGCGCCCTGCTCAATCCAGCGCTGCGCCAAGCGGTTGGTTGAGGTGATCCCCACCTTAAAGTCACTGGTGTAAGCAAGATAGACACAGTGTCCGGTGAAACAGCGCGCATCTGCCCACTCCTCGCTACGGCAAGTCCCCTGAGCGTGGTGGCAATGCTCCGGATTCATCCAGCAGGCATCGGCGCTGGCTGCAGAAACGAGGCAGGGATAGCAAAACCCGCGGTAAAGCTTTTTAAAGGTTTGTCTGCACTCATAACAGGTAAGCGCTTCTTTTAAACGCACTGAAAAATGCCCACCCACATGATCACTCAAGTTGATCAAACCCTGAGTATCGCCAAGCAAACTGGCGCCTGGTAACAAAAAGTCGAGGCTCAGATCTAAGCTTTGGGTGCTTAAGCTCCCCTCGGGATCAAAGACACCGTCTTGACTCTGCTTGGTCATGTCTGAAGATTGGTCGTCTGCTTTGATGCGTCCAGTGGCGGCATTTTGCTGAGTGGTTTGCTTAACAGTCGCCTGATACTCAGCGTCTATAAAGTAGCCCACTTGATAAGTCGTGCCAGATAAGAGCTTAGTGAGGCGTATCTTCATGGTGTTTGGGGGTTTCAGTATATTGAGATCGGGTTTTTTGAGCTGAGGTATAGAGCACGCAAATTAGTTGGTGTTGGCGCGGTGGCGGCACGCGGGTTAAGCTGGGTCACCGCTTATCTATGGCCCAATTATGTCAGAAACTGCCAAGCAAACCCTCAAGAAGCTTACTCACTTGATCAGTGACCAGCATGACGCCAAAAGCGTACTTTATGTTAGCCCTCAAGATGGGGAGCACCCGGATTGGGACTGCATCAAGAGCAGCGGTCTTCTGGGCAAGCACTTCACGGCGCACTACGATCTGGCGGCGCTGGATCTAAGCGAGGAGTCGCTGAGTCAAGCATCCGTGCAGGTGGCGACTCGGCTCAGAGATCTGCTGGCTAAGCGCGTGGTGATCTGCGCGCGCAAAGAGGATGCCCTATACGGGCTGGGCTTTTTTGAGATGAGTTTAGAGGAGACAGGGATCGAGCCTGGGGAATACCGCTACTGGCAATTTAACATTCATGACTACAAACAAGTGCCGGATTGGCTAAATGCCCGTTTTTGGGCAAATCCACAAAACTTCAACAAATACCGATGGTAGGTACTGGTTACACTCTTTTTTATATAGTATCAAACGTGTAAGATCGTGTGGAAAGCTATAATTATCCAACTGGTGCCTTTTAGGTGATCACTGGAAATTAATCAAATCAATCTCAAGGGTTTACCATGAAAAAGTCGAATTTACTGATCCTCTCTTTGGTTGCTGCTGTTGCGGTCACTGGCTGTTCTTCTAAGAAAAACATGAACGGCGAAGGCGCAGCTTACTCTGACGTTGCTGTTCCTAACAGCGGCGCGATGGACGGCCAAAGCTACGCAGTAGCTAACAACGGCCAAATGGTTGGCACCAACGTGACAGCGGTTGCTGGCACCAACAACATCGTTTACTTTGCTTTCGATCAAAGCCAGATCCCAACTTCTGAGTACAGCAAGCTGAACACCGCGGTTAACGCGTTAACCAGCAACACTGCTCAGCGCGTCTTGCTTGCCGGTCATGCCGATGAGCGCGGTACTCGTGAATACAACGCTGCACTGGGTGAAGATCGCGCCATGAGCGTGATGCAGTACTTGACCAGCAACGGCGTTAGCTCAGGTCAGATTGACACCGTTTCTTACGGTGAAGAGCGTCCAGCGGTTGAGGGTAACTCTGAAGCTGCTTACACTCAAAACCGTCGTGTTGAGCTGAATTACGGCCAATAAGTTCAACCAATAACGAGTTGCTTTTCATCAGGTTATCTCGCACTGACTAAGTGACTACGTTATGCTCCGCCCGCTGAGTGTTGCATCCAGCAGATAGCTCACTCAGCACCAGACCCAGCTTCGGCTGGGTTTTTTTACGCCTGTTTTGTGACAAGTCAGGCTAACTGTCATAGCATCACTAGTGACGTATCTTTGAAATCCCCTATGAATTTACCCAGCACTAAAGCCAGCTCCAGTGATACCCGCTTAACTCCTGATCAACCGATGTCGCACTTTGTGCGAATCTTGGCACGTGGAAAGCTTGGCTCCAGAAACTTCACGCAAGCGGAAGCTTTTGATGCGATGACGCATGTACTGACTGGTAGTGCAACCGACATACAAATCGGCGCGCTACTCATGCTGCTCAGGGTCAAAGAGGAAACCAGCGAAGAGCTGACGGGTTTCGTGCTCGCGGTAAAAGCTGAGCTTGCTGTGCGTTTTGGCGGTGAACTTAAGCTCAGTGCTGATCTGGATTGGCCAAGTTACGCAGGAAAGCGCCGTCACCACGCTTGGTACTTGCTGGCTGCGCTCACGCTGTCTGCTCATGGGGTGCGCGTGTTCATGCACGGTGCTCGGGGACACACTGAGGGGCGGGTTTACAGCGAGGATCTCTTGCGTGAGCTGGGACTTAAGCCTGCGACAAGCTTTGCTGAGTCGCAGCAAAACCTAGACCAGTGCTGTTTTAGCTTCATGCCAACTCGCACCTTTAGTCCGGTGCTCTCGCGCTTGATTGATCTGCGCACTGAATTTGGGGTGCGCTCTCCGGTACACACGCTACTCAGACTGGTCAACCCGTTGGATGCCGATCACACTTTGCAGTCGATCTTTCACCCTGCTTATCAAGCCTCGCACCGCTCAGCGGCGCTAAGTTTGGGCTACGCTAACTCCGTGGTGATCAAGGGCGATGGCGGTGAGTTTGAGCGCAACCCCGATGCCCGCACCCGGGTTTTGGGTGTGCGCGATCACGCACCTTTTGACATGAGGCTTGAGATGCAAAATGACACCCGATCCGAGGTTGAAACCGATTTGAGCGCCGCTACCCTGCGCGCTGTCTGGCTGGATCAAACCGCGCACCCATATGGTGATCAGGCGATCAGTGAAACTTTGGCTCTGGCGCTGATTAACTTAAAAAAAGCTAACACCTATGAGCAAGCAAAGCGCCTAGCAGCCTCTATGTGGTCCAACCGCTCATCTGCACCCTACTTTAACCAGCTTATCCGGCCAATCTGATTGGATCGCCTCGCTCAGCAACACTTAGGTGAGTTGGTGCCGCTCAAATTGGCGAGCAGCCACCCTGAGGGAGTGGTTGTCTATGGTGCTGAGTTTATTGGTGATCAATCCCTGGCAGCGCGTCAGGCGCTAATCAAGATACTGCAGCTTCAGTTCGCTAAGGACTCAAGCCTTGGGTCAAGCCCCGCCTGCAGTTCTAGTTCCAGTTTGATTGATAATCTCGAGTTCAGCACGAGTGAACGCATTGATTCGTTTTTCAACGAAAGTGCGGACCAAGCAATTAAATCCCAAGACTCGCCTCAGCCCTCTAAACCCATCAACTTGCCCGATCTAGATGAGTCGACTTATCCTTTTAAGCTTAGTTCAGGAGAGTTGGTGAGCTTTAGTCACTCAGGGTCCCGCGTCTTGGTAGCCATCGCGCCGAGTAGTTATCAAACACTTGGCGTTGATACCGAGCGCAAACCAGTGACTCTAAAGCTAGCAGAGCGCTTTTTTACTCCAAGCGAGCTGCAAATTATCGAGTCAGCTCAACATCAGCTAGATACAACCCAGCGGCAACTACTCAGGCAAGCCGCTTGGATGATTAAAGAGGCTCACGGCAAAGCTGCGGGGCTGAGTTTGTTTGAGGCGATCGCTTTTGATCTGAGTCCGGTGTTGAACCAAGCGCTGATCGCTCTTGATCAGTTGCAAAATTCAACTCATGGCGACTGGACTACTGAGCACGGCGAGTTTGTTTTCAGCGGAAACCTGCTGGATCGTTGGGCGCTTTGCCTTAGCTGACTGCGTGAGTTGATTTTTTGATCAATACGATTGCAATTACAAATGATAAGGATTATCATTTGGTTAATAGCGGCGACTGCTGGCATTTTATAAGTGCCAGATTTAGCCGACATCTCAAAAGGCTTATTTATGACCCAAGCGATTAACGAAACTTATCTGAATCTGGCCACTCCGCTCGCAGCGACTTTAGATCAAGTTAAGGTCGGTGCCAAAGCTCGTATCACGGGTTATGTTGGTCAAGATCTCGGGTTTCGCCGCAAATTGCTGGCACTGGGACTCACTCCCGGCGCCGAGGTGCAGATCATGCGTGTCGCACCTTTAGGCGACCCGATTCAAATCAAGCTTCGAGGGGCCTGTGTGAGCCTCAGACGCTCTGAAGCCGCCACTTCCTTGGTTGAAGCGATCTAAATTTCAACCTGTTTAAGCCAGCATATTGCTGGCTTTTTATGTTTTTAGTGGGACAAACATGACCCAAAAAGCCACCATCGCCGTCATCGGCAACCCCAACTGCGGCAAAACCACCCTGTTCAACGCCTTTACCGGCAGCCGGCAAAAAGTCGGCAACTGGCCTGGTGTTACCGTGGATAAAAAGCTCGGTCAGCTCAAGATCGCTGAGCAGACGCACACCTTGGTTGATCTACCAGGCACCTACTCACTTGAAGCACTGGCGCAAGACGTATCAACCGATGAGCAGATCGCGCGCGACTTTTTGATGTCAGGTGAAGCCGATCTGATCATCAACATCATCGATGCATCAAACTTAAACCGCAACCTGTACCTGACCTCTGAGCTACTGGACATGCAGGTGCCAATCATCTGCGCACTCAACATGACTGACGTGGCTAAAAAGCACGGCATACATATTGATGCTGACAACCTAAGCGAGCAGCTCGGTGTGCCTGTGGTTGCGATCACCGCCTCAAGTGGCAAAGGGTTTGATGAGCTGCGCGCTGCGATCAAACAGTCACTGCTCAAGCCTAGCGCTTCAAATCCAATCAAGCGCTCCCAGCAGGACTTGCAAGCCGCAATCGATGCGATCAGTGCCAAACTGGAGGACGCCCCGGCCGCTGCTTGGCGAGCGCAGCGACTCCTTGAGGGTGAGCGCACAAGCGACGATGGCGCAGATGCTGAGCTGTTAGGGGCGGCAGCTGAGCTCAGAGAGCGCATGGAAGCTGCTCACGGCCAGCCGATGGATATCTTGCTGGCTCGTGCGCGCTATGAGGCGATTGAGCGGGTGCTCAGCACCGCGGTCAGTCTTGATGAGAGCTCAAGCAACCTAACCGAGGCGATAGATCGGTTTGTACTGAACCGCTGGATCGGGATTCCATTTTTCCTTCTGGTTATGTATTTGATGTTTGTTTTTGCGATCAATGTCGGCGGCGCGTTTATCGACTTTTTTGATATCGCTTTTGCCGCGGTGTTTGTCGATGGTACCCGCGAGGTGCTGAGCAGTTTGGGTACACCCGAGTGGATAGTCACTCTACTTGCCGACGGACTGGGCGGCGGCATACAGCTGGTGGCGACTTTTATCCCGGTGATCGCAGGGCTCTACCTGTTCTTATCCTTGATCGAGGATTCTGGCTACATGGCGCGCGCCGCCTTTGTCATGGATCGGCTCATGCGCTCGGTGGGCTTGCCCGGCAAATCCTTTGTACCTTTAATCGTCGGTTTTGGCTGTAACGTGCCAGCGGTTATGGCCGCCCGCACCATGGACACGCATAAAGATCGCCTGCTCACCATCGCCATGGCACCCTTTATGTCGTGCGGGGCCAGACTTGCGGTTTATGCGCTATTTGCGGCGGCATTTTTCCCAACCAACGGCGCGATCGTCGTGTTCTCCCTCTACCTTTTGGGCATCATCATGGCGATGGTGACCGGCATGGCACTCAAACACACCTTGTTTAAGCCAGAACTCACCCCCTTTGTGATGGAGCTTCCCAGCTACCACTTGCCAACCGTCAAGGGGGTGATACTCAAAACCTGGGATAAGCTAAAGTCCTTTATCACCCGCGCCGGTAAAACCATCGTGATCGTTGTGGTGGTGCTTAGCTTCTTAAACTCCATCGGCACCGACGGCAGCTTTGGCAACGAGAACACCGACAACTCAGCACTCTCAAAAGTCGCTCAAGTGTTTACCCCAGCTTTAGCCCCTTTGGGTGTGCAGTCTGACAACTGGGCAGCTACGGTTGGGGTGATCACGGGTGTATTTGCTAAAGAAGCCGTGGTCGGTACCTTAGACGCGCTTTACACCCCACTTAGCGGGGTCGATGCCGACTATGATCTGGGCGCACAGCTCTCTGAGGCGGTGGCGACTATCCCTGCTAACTTAAGCGACATGGCTGGCGCACTGACTGACCCGCTGGGTCTCTCGATTGTCTCTGAAGACCAAACCGAAGCTCAGGGCGTGCAAAGTGGGACATTTGCCGCCATGGGCCAGCTGTTTGGCTCAGGCTGGGCAGCCTACTCCTATCTTGTGTTTGTGCTGCTGTACACGCCTTGCGTTGCCACCCTAGGCGCGATGACGCGAGAAGCGGGTCTGCGCTGGATGCTGTTTGTCGCTGGCTGGACCACGGGTCTTGCCTACACCTGCGCGGTGATCACCTATCAACTCGCCATGATTGCAAGCGCCCCGGTATCCGCCCTCGCCTGGATCTTGGGTTGCTTAGGTTTTATTGTCTTTGGCCTCTGGCGCATGCGCGTCTATGGGCGAAAAGGCATGGCCAATCGCATCCCTACTCACCAAATCTGAAGCTCAGAAAAAGGTAAAATGCCAACCTTAGCCAGCCCCTGCCCCAAGCAGCGGCTGGCTTTTTTATGAGCTACAAATACCGGCAGCATGCTTAAGCGATTGCCAGCCACACTTTTTGTTAAACTGTGCGAGCCTTGGCAGCGGGTTGCTGCCAAGCCAAACCACCAACCGCTTTTAGCACCGCGATTACGCCGCGGCCAGCCGAGACAACTTGATGAACAAACCAGTATCCGACTCACGCCCCAAGACCACTGTCGCCAAGCCAATCGTGGTTTGTGCGCTCTACCAATTTGTGACGCTTGAGAACTTTGAAGCGCTGCAAGCCCCTCTACTAAAAGTGATGACCGAGCACGGCGTCAAAGGCACGCTTTTGCTTGCAACCGAGGGCATCAACGGAACCATCGCGGGCACCCGCGCCGGTATCGACGCGGTGCTGGATCACTTGCGCTCTGATCCCCGTCTAAAAACTCTGAGCACCAAAGAGTCGTTTGATAGCGAACTGCCCTTTTACCGCAGCAAGGTGAAACTCAAAAAAGAGATCGTCACCATGGGAGTTGAAGGGATTGACCCCAAACGCGTGGTCGGCACCTATGTGAAACCAAGCGATTGGAACGCTCTGATTAGTGATCCAGAAGTTACCCTGATCGACACCCGCAACGATTATGAAGTTGGCATCGGCACTTTTAAGGGCGCAGTAGATCCCAAAACCAAGACCTTTCGTGAGTTTCCTCAGTTTGTCACCGAAAACTTAAACCCCGAAAGGCACAAAAAAGTCGCGATGTTTTGCACTGGCGGTATTCGCTGTGAGAAGTCGACCGCTTACCTAAAGGAGCAAGGCTTCGATGAGGTTTACCACTTAGAGGGCGGCATACTTAAGTACTTAGAAGAAGTGCCCAGTAGTGAGACCCTTTGGAAGGGAGAGTGCTTTGTGTTCGACAATCGAGTGACCGTCGACCACGACCTACAAAAGGGTAACTTTGATCAGTGCCACGCCTGCCGCAGACCGATCCTTGAAGTTGACAAAGCGCGGCCTGAGTACCGTGCCGGCGTGAGTTGCCACCAGTGTATCGATGAATACTCGGATGCTGACCGCGCCAGATTTATCGAGCGGGAGCGTCAAGTGGCGCTGGCCAAGTCTCGCGGTGAAGCGCATATCGGGGACGAGCTAGATCAGGTCATCCAAAAACGCAAAGCCCAGAAACTGGCGCGGCGTGAAGCGCAGAAAAAAACCACCAAAAAGTAGCTCGCTAAGATAGTGCGCTCATACGGCCACCGAGGGCATTTGGCAAATACTCTAGGTGGCGCGGGGTTTGAGCTTTGACGCAACTGGTGCCCAAAACTTACTGAACTTAACCCTCAGCGTTTTCTGGTTAACAAACTCAACATAAGCTTACCGAGCCGCTATCAACCCCCAAAGCTTACCCCACAGCATCAGCAAGAGGAGCTGTTAGGTTGGGGGCACATTTGAAACACAAGGCACTCACATGAAAAAATTATTGATCGTATCTGGACTCGCACTGGCGATGAGCGGCTGTACCGCAGTTGGTGATACTGCAAGCGCAGTAGGTAGCGGGATCCAATCAACCGCCAACTTTATCGGTAGCGGCGTGGTCGCAACAGGTAAATTCATCGGTACGGGTGTTCAAAAAACCGGTAACTTTGTGGTTCAAGGCGCTAAAGCCACTGGCGATCTGATCGGTAACGGCGTCATGGCAACCGGCCAAACCATCGCCAAGATCAACAACCCCGTGATATTGGCCAATCGCAGCAGCGAGCTGGTTGAAATCACCCCTCAGCAGATTTGTGCGGCGGTGATCAGCAACCCTCAAGCCGCGATGGCCATGAACGGCAAAGACATCGTGGTTAGCGGTAAAGCGGTGCAAAATGTCGGTCAGCAGGATCAAAACGTGCAGTACACCCTGCGCAGCGACAACACGACCATGCAAGTCACCACCAAAGACGGCGTGCCATATGGCTTCCAAAAAGACAGCGATGTTAAAGTGATTGCTACCTTAAACGGCGCAGTGGTTAATGCTGACGGCGATTGTGTGATTGACTTTGTGAATGCTGAACGCATGTACTAAGCTTCAGGCAATAAATTGAAAACCAGCTTCGGCTGGTTTTTTTGTGCCTCATGCACTCGCGCTCAGCACCTCACCCGCCCTACCCGCATCAAACAGGTAAGGACTGGTTTTGAGTTAACTGAGGCTTAGGGCTTGGTCTCAAACCGCCCCAATCAAATGATGAGCAGGCTCAGTTCCTCCAGCCTTCGCCTGAGCTTTCGTACGAGTAGGTTTCCTCTGTCTTGATGGTAGAGTCGGGTTGCATGATCAGCTGATAAACCAGTTTTTTAGCAAAGCTACTGGTGATAGCTGATCCATACTCAGGTGTCACTCCTTGATACTTCTTCAGTAGTTGCTTGGGGTAGATGGTGAAGGTACGCCAAGCGGATGGGGGGAGCTGGGCGATGGCTTGGCCTTGTTTTTTGTTTCCAGCCTCACTATATGAAATTCGATCACTGTAAGCCTGCCCATCAGCTCCATAGTAGGTTTTAACTCCCGATGCATTGGTGACAGGCCCCTTACCATAGAATTTCTTACTCTCCTGACTACTCATGAACCGCGCATACTCAATCACCACCTTCTCGGGGACGTCTTTGGGTTGAAAGGTGCAGTGACCGCCATAGATGCTGTAGCCGTTTGGGTTATTACGGTTGTTCATGCAGTTTTCGAGTCCCGCAGAGTTTTTCATGGCATAGAGTGTTCCCGCCTTACTGTTATCAAAGTCAACAATCAACTTGGTAGGAACCAAAGGATAGGAGGCGCACCCGCCTAGCCCTAGTAGTAAGGTGGTGCCTAAAGACAGGCCAATCTGTTTGTTCATCTAATACTCCAGTTTGGTGGTGATTAAGGTGTTGTAGTGGGTGTTGATCCAATTGAGGTATTCCTTGATTTGGATGCGTTCATCTTCATCTGCAGAGTCATACATAATCACCTGATCTTTAGAGGGCTTCATGTCTTTGTATCAAACCGCCCCAATCAAATGATGATCAGGCTTAGTTTCTCCAGCCTTCACCTGTAAATTTATAACCATAACTCTCTGAAGTTTTGATCGTGGAGTCGGATTGCATGCTTAAGGTTAGGACCAAGTACTTAGCAAAGCCACTGGTGATTGCTGATCCAGACTTAGGTGTCACCCCTTGATACTTTTTGAGTAGTTGCTTGGGGTAAATGGTGAAGGTGCGCCAAGCGGATGGGGGGGAGGCTGTTGATATAAGCTTTTTCTTTTAACTTGCCTTGTCTTGCCCACTCTTCTTGCGAGACTCTTTCTCCTTTGAGGTCTACATAGTATTTTGGGCTGTTGTTTTCTATGACCCAAACACTCTCGCCATAAAAGGTACTAATTCTCTCATCAGTACTCATAAACCGCGCATACTCAATCACCACCTTCTCAGGGACATCTTTGGGTTGAAAGGTGCAGTGACCGCCATAGATGCTGTAGCCGTAGTCAGTGTTGACTTTGGGGTAGCATTTTTCGAAACCTGGTGAATTTTTCATAGCGTACATTGTGTCCGCTTGGTGATCGATCATTGAGACAGTTAAGTCTGTTGGAGCTAAGGGATGGGAGCTGCAGCCACCCAGCCCCAGTAGCAAGGCGGTGCCTAAAGACAGGCCAATCTGTTTGATCATCTAATACTCCAGTTGGGTGGTGATTGTGGTGTTGTATGAGTGTTGATCCACTTGAGGTATTCATTGATTTGGATGCGTTCAAATTCCTCTTTAGAGTCATACATAATCACCTGATCTTTAGAGGGCTTCATGTCCTTACCCAGTCCTACAGTCTTCATGGCGTAGTACTCATCGAGCAGTTTTTTTATGGTCGCAGTCATATAAAGCCGGTGCCAGATCAGCATCCTTGAATAATTATTGATAAGTGAGCGCTAAGTTAAGTGTCGCCAGCCCAAACTTTTTTATAAATAGCGGTTTATCTTGGTTTTATGTGCTTAATCCACACTATACCGCCAGCCGATCAAACCACCAACGCTCGCTCGTCGCATCCAACCAAAGCCGTGCTGCCTTTTTGTGTTCATCCGCGCTCCACCCTGTGACATATCTGCCGGATTGCTCTAAAATACAACCCAACCGAGGGGTGCTGCATCAGCTGCCGATCTGTCTATTGATGACATTTTGCATACGCTGTCAGGCTCGGACCAAATCACTAACCGCACCCGCCTTCACTTTTCTTTAAGGAGAAAACTATGAACGCGGGAAATACTGCGCTTCAAAACTCGGGCAACCAAGCTAACTTTGCTGACTATAAAGTTGCCGACATATCACTGGCAGACTACGGTCGCCGTGAGATCACCCTAGCCGAAAAAGAGATGCCTGCCCTCATGGGTCTGCGCGAGCGCTATAAAGCTGAGCAGCCGCTGGCGGGCGCCAAGATCGCCGGTTGTATCCACATGACCATCCAAACCGCCGTGTTGATCGAAACCTTGATTGAGCTGGGCGCTGAAGTACGCTGGACGTCGTGCAACATCTTCTCAACCCAAGACCACGCCGCAGCCGCGATCGCCGCCGCCGGTACGCCAGTTTTTGCCTGGAAAGGCATGACTGAGGAGGAGTACGACGCCTGCTTGGTCGCTCAGATCCACAAGGACGGCAAGCTTTGGGACGCCAACATGATCTTGGATGACGGCGGTGACTTGACCGGCTTGATCCACGACAAGTACCCGCAGATGCTGGGCGCGATCCACGGCGTGAGTGAAGAAACCACCACTGGCGTGGTGCGCTTGGTGCAGATGCTGCAAAAAGGCACGCTCAAGATTCCAGCGATCAACGTAAACGACTCGGTCACTAAATCCAAAAATGACAACAAGTACGGCTGCCGCCACTCGCTAAACGACGCGATTAAGCGTGGAACTGACATGCTGCTCTCCGGCCGCCGTGCACTCGTCATCGGTTACGGCGATGTCGGTAAAGGCTCAGCGCAAAGTTTGCGTCAAGAAGGCATGATAACGCGCGTCACCGAAGCCGATCCGATCTGCGCCATGCAAGCTTGCATGGACGGTTACGAGGTTGTGTCTCCTTATCTGAACGGTGAAAACACCGGCGCTGACTCGGTCAACGAGCGCTTGCTTAGCGAGACCGATCTGATCGTGACCACCACGGGCAACTACCACGTGTGTGACAGCAACATGCTAGCCAAACTTAAAGCCGGTTCCGTGGTTTGCAACATCGGGCACTTTGACACCGAGATCGACACGCAGTTCATGCGCGACAACTGGCGCTGGGTTGAAGTCAAACCGCAGGTTCACCAAGTGTTCCGCTCAGACGATCCAAACGATTACCTGATTCTCCTCGCTGAAGGTCGTCTGGTTAATTTGGGAAATGCCACCGGTCACCCATCGCGCATCATGGATGGCTCATTTGCTAACCAAGTTTTGGCGCAAATCTACCTGTTTGACGAGAAGTTTGCTGATTTGCCTGAGGGCGAGAAGCAAGGCAACCTGTACGTAAAAGTGCTGCCTAAAAAGCTGGACGAAGAAGTAGCTGCCGCTATGGTTGCTGGTTTTGGCGGCGTGCTCACCAAGCTCACCGAGAAACAAGCTGAGTACTTGGGTGTGCCGGTTGAAGGCCCCTACAAGCCGCACGACTATAAGTACTGAGTACTTAGGCTAAGCGTCGAGGTTTGCTTTTAACTAGCTCAAGCGACTGACGACAAGCTAAGCTTAAGCTCACGGCTGGCAAGCGTGGGCATTTTTAAGCTTTTGAATCACCAAAACAGGGCTGCTCGCCCTGTTTTGGTTGGTTAGTACTGACACTAAGAGAACATGATGAAGATATCGTTTGAGTTTTTTCCGCCCAACACCGAGGCGGGTTATGGGAGCCTGAAAAAGGTTCACGAACAACTGAGTAATTTTAAGCCTGAGTACTTCTCCATCACCTATGGCGCGGGTGGATCGACTCGTGAGCGAACGCTCAAAGGGGTTAATCTGCTGCTTGAGGGTGAGGTGCCGGTTGCGCCGCATATCTCTTGTATCGGCGACTCTAAAGAGACGATCACCGAGCTGCTCGATCTCTACCAGTCCAAGGGGATTCACCGTTTGGTTGCGCTGCGCGGCGATCTACCCTCGGGTCAAGTGGGTTTTGGCGAGCTGCCCTACGCGCTCGATCTGGTGAAGTTTATCCGTGAGCACAGTGGCAACCACTTTCATATCGAGGTTGCCGCCTACCCCGAGATGCACCCACAGGCGCAAAGTTTCAACCAAGACATCGGCAACTTGATCGACAAATATGAAGCGGGCGCAGATGCCGCGATCACGCAGTTTTTCTACAACGTCGATGCCTATCTGTACTTGCGTGAGAAACTCAGCAGCGCCGGGATACACAAGCCCTTAGTTCCAGGGATCATGCCGATCATCAACTCATCCAACCTGCTCAGGTTTGCCTCAGGCTGCGGCGCTGAGGTGCCTAGGTTTATCCAGAAGCGCTTGGCAGATTTAGGTGACGATAAAACCGCGATCGTCGAGTTTGGTACTGAGGTGGTTTCGCGCATGTGTGAGCGCTTGGCGCGCGAAGGTGTGCCCTCTTTGCACTTTTACACCATGAACAAAACCGAACCTACGGCATCCATATTGCAAAATGTCTTATAAATCAAGGCCATCGCGGTAAATAAAAGTTTGTATATGTTCAAATCAGGGTTGATTTAGCTCTTCGGCAAACCTAAGCTTGGTCAACTCGCTTAGGTTTTTTTATGCCCTCCCAATCCCCGCTGTGGCTGCCCTGCACCCAGATGCAAACGCTTAAGGATCCGCTCAATATCACGCGCGGATCGGGAGCGCTGCTGTTTGATGATCATGGCAACTCACTGATCGATGGGATCAGTTCTTGGTGGGTAAACCTTCACGGCCACTGTCACCCGCACATCGGCGCGGCGATAACCAAGCAACTGGACACGCTTGAGCACACTTTGCTTGGCGGGATCACCCACGAGCCAGCACTCAAGCTGGCTGCAAAACTGATTGAAAAGCTCCCCGGTTTTGACAAGGTTTTTTTTGCTGATTCGGGTTCAGCAGCGATCGAGGTGGCTCTGAAGATGTCGCTGCAGTTTTGGCATCAAAGCGGTCGAACTTCTAAAAACACCTTTGTCTCTTTAGAGCACGGCTACCACGGCGAAACACTTGGTAGTTTGGCGATCACCGACATCCCGCTGTTCACTAAGCAGTATGCGCCGCTGCTGATTAACCATAAGCGCGTGCCCTCGCCTGCTGATATATTTTGTCCCGTTAGCCTTACCCAAACTGAGCATGAGCAGCAGTGTTTGGCTACGCTTGAGTCGCTGTTGGCAAATGAACACGAGCAAATCTGCGCGCTGATCTTGGAGCCGCTCATGCAAGGGGCGGCGGGCATGGGTTTTTACTCCGCAGACTATCTTGAATCGGCGCTGGCGCTGTGCCAGCGGTTTGGTGTGCACGCAATTTTTGATGAGATAGCGACAGGCTTTGGTCGCACAGGCAAGCTGTTTGCACTGGATTACTGTGAGGTCAAACCCGACTTTGTCTGCCTCTCCAAGGGGTTAACTGGCGGGTACCTGCCGATGAGCGCCGTGGTGACCACCGATAGTATCTACCAGGCTTTTTTAGACACCAAACTGGAGCGTGCCTTTTTGCACTCACACAGCTACAGCGGGAACCCGCTGGGCTGTGCGGCGGCGCTGGCGAGCCTTGAGGTGTTTGATCAAGATCAGGTGCTTAAGTGCAACCAAGCAAAATCAGCACGGATTGAGGCGGGTTTTGAGCAGTTAAGTCAGCTTTCAGGCGTCGGAAGCCTTCGGGGGCTTGGCATGGTTTGGGCAGTCACACTAACGCACCCTCAGGTTTCAAGCGCACAATTGGGTTTAGCGGTAGCTAAGCTAGCGAGGGATCAAGGGCTTATGATTCGCCCGATCGGCAACCAGCTCTACCTCATGCCGCCCTACTGCATCACTGATGATCAACTGGATCAAGTTTTTATCACACTGCAACAAGCTTGCGAAACCGTGCTCAAACAAGAAGCTCCGGCCGGTTACACCCACCCCTCACTGCTGGCCTGATCATGAGACGCTTCTACCACCCCAATATATTGACACCTAACAGTGAGTTTACACTCAGTGCCGGTTCTTACCACCACTGGGTAAAAGTACTCAGAGCCAAAGCAGGTGACTCCGCGGTGCTTTTTCATGACGGGGCTGAGACACCAGTCACGCTGATTGAGATTACTAAAAGTAGCGCTGAAGTGAGATCTGGGGAGCTCACTCACATCACCCGTGCAAACAAGTTTACAGTGGAGCTGGGGCTAGTCATGAGCCGCGGTGACCGCATGGACTATGCGCTGCAAAAAGCGACCGAGCTTGGCGCCAGCCGAATTCAGCTGCTGTTGTCTGAGCGCTGTGAAGTCAAGCTGGGCTCAGCTGAGCGAACCGCCAAAAAAATCAGCCATTTTGAGCAAGTGGTGATCTCGGCGTGCGAGCAAAGCGGACTCAATCTGGTTCCGGAGATCCTGCCGCCCATCACCCTTAAAGAGTACTGCGATAGCTTTACCGATCAAGCCACTCAGTTGCTTCTAGCACCTAGCGACACTGATCTTGAGCTGCCCCAGATTGATTTTGAGCAGCCTTTGCAGGTCATCATCGGGGCGGAAGGGGGGTTAAGTGATCATGAGATGGAGCTGTGCTTGGAGTCTGGCGCAACCAGTTGGTCGCTAGGTCCCAGAGTACTACGATGCGAGACGGCTCCAGTCGTAGCTTTGGCTTTACTGCAAAGTGCTTATCATGGCAGTATGAATAGAGGCACAGGGATCTTGTGATGCTATTCTCTATAAACAACATCATCGATGGAACGATCGATAAATCAATTAAAGAAGGTTTGAGTCCCAGGCAAACCCTCAGGTCTGTGCAAATCGCACAGGCGTTTAGCTCACAACACTACTTTTTGATTGCCTTGACCTCTGGCTCTTTCATGACATTTTTGCTCATGAACTTTGTTGAAGTTGCCGTCACCCCCACCGCTATCTGGGCAGGTTTTGGCCTGTTATGCACCCTGCTCTTAACCTCTGCTTCCATACTGATCTATAGCAAAAAAAAGCAGTATGACTCTTGGCTGCTTTATCGCTTCCTGATGGCCATGTACACCTTGCTTGGGCTTAACTTTGCCATCGGCTTTACGCTGAGCATCTGGCACCACGATTTGTTTGCTTCACCCATACACATCACCCAAGCCGGGCTGATCCTGTTTTTTATTATTGTTACCCAGATGGTGGTCTCGTTTTCTAACGGGCGTATCTTGCTTGGCCTGATATTTATGGCCACTTCATGGGCTCCTGTGTTTTTTTATGTCGGACTTAATCCGTCTGTCCTGAGCGATAACTGGGTCATGTGCTTATGCTCAGCTGGCTATTTTCTTTACACACTGGGCGCCCTGTTTGAGTACAAACGTATTCGCGATAGCTTTTCACAAACCTACATAGATCACTATGTGCTGATGAGCAGGGCCAGCCAGCAGCGTCAGTTACTGGAAAATGTCAACGCCAAACTCAGCGAGCAGATGTCCAGACGCAACCATGTTGAAAAACAGCTCCAAGACGCCAAAACCTATCTTGAACAGCGTATTGAACAGCGCACCAAAAACCTGAAGATTAAAAACACCGAACTTTTAAAAACCTCGCAAAACCTCAAGTTGGTACAAGATGCCGCTGGCATCAGTTCTTGGGAATGGGATCCTAGCACCAATATCTTTACTTCCAGCAGCAACCAAAGCGCGTTTGACGGTGATTTAAATTCAACCATGTCGGTTTCCAAACTGATTGAGCGAATTCACCCAGATGATAAGCGGAACTTTTTAACCACGTTTAATCAATACTTAGACAACCCTGTCTCTTATACACATCTCCGAGCCCACGAGACGGACTCCTATCTCGT
>OJDZ01000588.1_pt1 | contig 19761 bp, 15 predicted proteins | sample 1592981 | NCBI WGS metagenome assembly OJDZ01 (sample SAMN05416851, study PRJEB24817) | seawater metagenome | isolation source: Sea water | place: Canada:Atlantic | collected 2013-07
ATTTTTAATTAAGTAATATTTATTCAAACTTAATAATACTCTATCCTTTTAAAAATAACTTTTTATAAAAAATGCCGGTTAGTTTGCAGGCTGATAAAGCTATCTCAAGAAGATACAGGAACAAGAAAATAAGCTACCAGAGCACTTATAGCCATAAAAAAACCCAGGAGTGTGGGCTCTATTTTGAAGAAAGATTGACGAGCCGTTTCCCTCCACTTAGCTTGCATACCATAGTGGTTAGTAAGATCATAAACCGAAATATCTTCATTGGTATCTTCGTTTAACCAAGAACGAATTGCTCTGTATCTCACAACATATTTATACCAATATTGATTTCTCATCATCCCCTCAAGAAACCAATAAAGAAATGCTGCCAATAAACCCAAGTATGTTATTTTTGGATCATTTATGGTAAAAGCTAATCCTATAGAGCCCGTCCAAATAGTTATGAACCAGTTTCTATTTCTAAATATCAGATCATCATATTTGTCAAATGTACCCTGAATCAAGCTCATTTCGATTTTTAAAATCTCTAGTTTTTGATCTTCACTGGGTCGCATTTTTTTCCTTTAGTAATTTTTTTCAAGATTTGACTCTTAACCGAAAAATAATCTTGCGACAAAAAATTAGGTTCATTTCCCATAGCCATAAATAATTAAAAGCATCTGTCAGAGTAGAACCAAGGCCAACTACCTCAATCTAGCCCACCACCAAATCGGCAGCAAACTCACCAGCCCCGCCACCACTGCGACACAGAACACGCCGGTATAGCCGAGCGCCTCTGCGATCTGACCACTGAGCACATAGCCAAGTCCGGACACGCCAGTCAGCACACAGATCTGAAAGGTAAAGTCAGAACCAGCCGCCTCTTGGCGCGATTGGTCCATGATCAAACTTAGCATGGGGATCAGGGCCATGCTAGCGGCGACATTTTCCATGAGACTTGCGCCATACAGCACCGGCAGCGTGCCCAGCATCGGCAACACGCCCTGCTCGACGCTTGCAGCGATCAAGCAGTAGCTGACCGTCACCAGTGTCTGCAGCAGTAAAAAACTCCACAGCGCCGTGACGCGGGAGAGCTTCACCATGATCAGCGCGCCCACGCCTGCGCCGATCAAGGATGCCACCGAGCCCAGCACCCCTGCGTACCAGCCGATAGAGCTTAGGCTTGCGCCCATATCGGTCATGAACGGTTTGACCATACCGGCGGAGAGGCCATCGACCAGTTTGTAGGTGACGAGCACGAGCAGCCACCAGCGCAGGTTCGAGCTGCTCCAAAAGTAGCCAAACTGGTAGCGGAACCACTCAAGCGGGCTGCGCATGTCCCCATCGCCGATGTGCTCAGGGGTTTGCTCAGGCTTGGGCTCATGGTGACGCCATATCGGCAAGGTGTTGATCAGCACCAGTAGCGCCAGCACCACAAAGGAGAACTGCCAGCCGATCTGATCGATCGCGACCAGCATGAGGCCGCCGCCGATGATCAACCCGACGCGGTAGCCTGAGACTTGCATGGCGTTACCGATGGGGCGCTGGCCGCTATCTAGCGCGCGCGTGGTTAAACCGTCTGCGGCGATGTCGTGGGTCGCACTGATCAAAGAAACAAAAAACAGCGCTGCGAAAAACCACATGGCCGCTGCGCCTTCGCTGAAAGACTTGGGCTCATAAAACGAAACACCGATCAAACACCCCGCCACCACCAGCTGTATCGGTATGATCCAGCTGCGACCCTGCCCCACTTTAGGTTTATAAAACCGATCCACTGCTGGCGCCCACAAAAACTTGAGCGCCCAGGGCAGCATGAGCAGCCCCGACCAACCGATCAAGGAGAGCGGCGCGTCGTATTCACGCAGGATCGCGGGCAGCGCCTGCGTGATAAACCCAAGCGGCAAACCCTGTGCGAGGTAGAGCGTCAGTAAAACCCCCAGTAGTTGATAACTGGGGACGTCGGTGCCTTTTAGGGCACGAAGTTTGGAGGCGAGGTTGGATTCGGTCATGTGGGCATTTTGCCGTTTCTACTTACGCTCAACTGTTACGGTTTAGCGGAACACGATGGTTTTGTTGTGATGCACGATGATCCGCCGCTCCAAGTGCCAGCGCACTGCACGCGCCAGTACCGCGCGCTCCACGTCCTGACCCAGATTGCGCAGTTCGCTCAACGACTCGCGGTGGCTAAAGCGCGCCACGTCCTGCTCGATGATCGGCCCTTGATCCAGCTCGGCGGTGGCGTAGTGCGCGGTTGCGCCAATTAATTTGACGCCCTTATCAAATGCCTGACGGTAAGGATCAGCGCCGACAAACGCAGGCAAAAACGAGTGGTGTATGTTGATGATCTTAAGCGGCCAGTGACTCACAAACTCATCGGTTAAGATCTGCATGTAGCGCGCCATGACCAGCAGATCATCGCCCTCGGTGAGCTTCAGGATCTGCGCCTCTGACGCCTGTTTACTCTCGCTCGTCTTATCGATCGGCACATGGTGAAAAGGCAGGTTGTAGCTCTCGACCAGCTCGCGCAGCGTCTCGTGGTTGGAGATCACCTTAGTGACCACGCCGCCCAGCTTCCCCTGCGAGTTTAAGTGCAATATCTCAAGCAGCGTGTGACTGGTTTTGGAGCACAGCACCGCGACCTTAGGCTTCGGCTCCGGCCAGTAAAGCTGCCAGCGCATCGCATAGTGCTGCGCCACCTTGGTCTGAAACTCTGCCATATGCGCTTCGGTTTTGCTCTGGTTTGCCGTCGCAAACTCAAGACGCATGAAGTAGTGCCCACCCACCGGCTCGCTTGCGTGCTGATCGAGCCGCACGATGTTTACCCCCGCCTCATATAAAAAGCGGGTCACCGCCTGGACGATACCGGGCTGATCTGGACAATCAATAAGCAGAGTTGGGTACATGGGCTCACATCGGATCAAAGTTTGCTCGCCAAGTTTACCGGCTTAACTCGAAGCTCGCCTGTCCAATTGTCAGCTGGTCGTTTTTTGGTTTTTTAAAAACCAGGGCTTTAGCAAAATGCCCACGCTGGATAACCTTTAGAGAAGTCAGATCAACCGACTTGTTTGGGGCTGCAGATTCGCTACGCTCAGTTCCATGAGCAAACTAAGCAGGTGGGTTTGGTTTTGATACCGCCCTGATCAAAGATCAGCTGGTTTGAGTTAGGTTTAGCGAGGTTGCTGGCTAGCGGCGGCATTTTGCTGGTTTTTTAAGCCCTAGCTAAAGTAGTCGGTCAAACCTGCCAGTATGTTGGTGGTCGCAACGGCCGATAGGATCAGCCCCATGACCCGACTCACGATACTCGCGCCGCTACTGCCAATCACTTTGTTGATGCGGCCAGCCAGCAGCATGAGCACATACACAAGCACGATCACCCCCAGCATGACCAGCACGGTTTGCGCCTGCTGCCAGATACTGTACACCGAGTTTTTGGTCAAGAGCACGGCCGCGAGCATGGCGCCTGGGCTGGCAATCGAGGGCACCGCGAGCGGAAAGATCGCGGTGTCGCGGTGGCTTTTGTCCAGCAGGTGAACCTCGTGCTCAGGTTTGCTCTCGCCAAAGATCATGTTGAGCGCAAACAAAAACAGCACGATCCCGCCAGATATCTGAAAGGCGGGCAGCGGGATATCTAGCGCCCTGAGTATGTACTCGCCCGCCACCACAAAAAACACCAGCACGCTGGCAGAAACCAGCGCCGCCCAGAGCGCGATCTTGCGCTTGAGTTTGTCGCTGTAGTGGTCGGTCACCGCGATAAACACCGGCACGGTGCCAATTGGGTCGATGACCGCAAAAAAGGTGATAAATACGGCCAAGTAGTCGATCAAGAGAGTTCCGCTCTACTTAAGATTGGATTGTCGTTCTAATTATCATCTGACACAGAAGATTTGAACACTGCCCGTGTGTTAATCAGCAGCGCGGTCAGCAAGCTATCCCCTACGGGGCGTTAGATTAAGCTAACTAACTCACACTCAAGCTAAGCCAAGATCAAAAGCGTGAGTCAAATGCCCACCCTAGTTAAACTCAACTAAGGTTTGATCACAGCCATGGATGATGGGTTAACTGAGATTTATCTGATTCTTGCGGCTTTAGTTGAAGTTCTGGTACCGCAGGCTGTGGTTTCATGCAGCCATCGGCTGGGGGTAGGACCTAAACTGTTATAAAATTCGTTCCGAAACTCACCAACTTCCATGCGCGTGTGGTACAGATGTACCTGCTCAGGGGTGTAAAACTTCATATCGTCGTAGGCATCATCTATTGAGATATCCGTGAACTTCACCCCATCGATTTGATCAAACCTAAGTCCATGCAGGGGATCCTTAAGTTTGGCTTTTGCCAGCTTAGCCTCACTGAGTGGCTGGGACGTAATGTAGGTATCAATCGACTCAGAATCGCAGCAGCTTTTTCTTATATGGTAATAAGCCAATCCAAAGTGCGAGTGATCAACCGGCTTGATGAGCGAGAGTGGGATAATGGTAGAAATTGCACCATGACCAGAAATATCACCCATGATTAAGGTGTAGTTGTCTGGCAGTTTTCTAAGGTAGGCAGTGTCCAGTTTTCTGTCTTGGGTCAACAAACTTCTCATGCTCTCGCCTATGAGCTCAGCCTTGTCATATCGACGATCCCCATGGTAGCGGTACTGCCTAGCAGTGCTTTTAGCGACAACGCCAAAGTTCTCCTCAAAGCTTTTGCTGGGGTCGGACTGGATCATCAGCTTGATCAGCTCTTCTTTATCCGCCAAGTTGTACTTGGATATGGCGATCTCTTGGTTTCGAAAAAAATCATTATTCTTGTCCCACTTTCGCACCCCTTCAGCCACATAATCCACAAAAAAGTTTTTGCGCTTTTGTTCAGGACTTAGCTGCTTGAATTCAGGGATGCAAAACCCTGCCCATCCGTTTTTGGGATACATGAGAAAGCTGTAAGGCGTATATATGACGCCTGCCACTAGGGACAAAACAACTGCTGTTGCCATACGGTTATTTAAAATTCTTGTTATAAATTTCGATTTCATGAAGGCTGCTGACTCTTGTGATCTTGGTATCGTAACGTGGATTTAAGCGTGTGCTACTTGTTTTAAGTTCTGGTTTTAAGCTCGAATCAGTAAACATATAAGGTGGTAATGAAAACTAAGCTTAAGTGTTTTGGGTTAGTTTATCACTCAACTATTATGCAGTTTTTCTGATTTAAGTAGTGCGCATCACTATCTACCGACATATAGTGAATAAAAAGGTTTCGGTTCTAAGTAAAAATTTAACAAACCAAAGAAATAATAAAACTCTAAAAATCAATATATGCCGCTTCATCAAGATATGCGTAATCTGATATTTTTAATTGATTATTGTTCATGCTCATTTCTCAATATTAATAATTTGTGATTTATATTCTTCGATAATATTATGATAATCTTTCGAATAATACGTAGCGAATGGGCAATTTTTAAAGTCATGCTTCCAAACCTTAAATCCTGAAAAATTGCCAGTTGCCAAGTAACTAATACTGCCGCCTACGTCAACCCAGATAACCGTCGCTAACTTTGTATTGGTTTTCAAATCGATCACCATATAGGTGCTGAAAAAGGGGTCAGCGTATTTACCGCCGGCACCATCTCCTGACATATTAAAAAGGTTACCGCCCTTATCATACAATCTGGACCATTTGCGATAGAGCATGCCATCTACGATCAAGTCCCTTTTGAGTGTGATGCGCTCACCCGTTTTGCGGTAGAGATCCTCTTTCAGTGACAACTCTTCGTAACCTGGCTCGCGCATCATGCGCCCATATTCCTCGGGCGTTATATAGATATGCAACCCAGCTCGCGCCTCACAAAGCCGCGTGATGCGGTTCTGGATCAAGTGGTGATCAATGACTCCATACAGCACCCATCCGCCGGTGGCGGCCATAAAACCCGTGAAACCTCCAAGCCAAATCAAGGGCTTGTTTTTGGAGAAGCTTGATACGATCTTGGCGCCAAGCTTTATCAAAAAATAGTTCAGGAACAGCCATACGATAAAAAGCAAGGTGTACATCGTTAAAAGCAGAAGTCCAAGCAAAAGTAAAAGCCTTGATTGAATTTTTTTCAGCATATCTTGTTTTTGTAATTTTGTGTATGCAGGGTGTCGGTTAGTCGGCCTTTATCGACCGCTGGTAGCCTAAAGTGATGTGGATTGTCTTCCGAAGAGGGCATTTTGCATAAAAAAACCGCACCCCTTGAGGTGCGGTTTTTAGTTGCTCGGTTGAGCGAATGTGGCGTCCCTACGGGGATTCGAACCCCGGTTGCCGCCGTGAAAGGGCAGTGTCCTAGGCCTCTAGACGATAGGGACGTGGGTGGAGCATAAAACTGGTGGAGCCAAGGAGAGTCGAACTCCTGACCTCTACACTGCCAGTGTAGCGCTCTACCAGCTGAGCTATGGCCCCGATTGATGTGACCTAGAGTGCGTCAAATCGGTGGCTAGTTTAGGTAGCGAGCCTGCGTGTGTCAAGACAAACCCGCGCTTTTTTGCGGTGGATTCATCTGGCGCAGATCAACTGCTGATCAACCAGCAACAGCCAGAGTCAAATGTCACTGGTTGCAGACCAAGCTCCAACTAAACCCTCAGCGTTAATTAGTCGCTTGTCCCTCAAAAACTCACACGCTTAGCTCTTGATAGCGCTTCTCTAAACTTTTGAGTTTTTTCTTACCAATCCCGCCAAGTGCTTCTACCGCATGGCGAAGGCGTGCCAGCGTCATGTCCGCTCCGGTGTCGGCCATGAGGTTCATGACCGGAACCGAAGCTGAGCTGCCCGACATCGCCACGAAAAACGGCGCGATAAAGTCGCGCAGCTTCACTTCCAGTGTTTCAGCCAATCCCATGAGCGCACCTTTGACCGACTCCTCGCTCCATTCGCTCAACCCTTCCAAGCACCAGACCGCGAGCTGGAAGTGCTCAAGTACTTGCTCGGGAGTGAGGCTCTTGTGAGCAAAGTCCTCCGCGGTGACCGCAGGCAAACCCATGTAGTAGGGGCGCAGCCAGTCAATCGCGTCTGAAAATTTACTGATCCGAGGCGTGATCGCGGCGGCGGCTTTGAGCTGGTCGGTGCGGCTAGCCGCCCAAGCGATGAGACGCGCGGTGAGCTGGGCTGGCGTGAGTTCTTTGATCCACTGGGCATTTAACCAATCAAGTTTGTCGATCTCAAAGATCGGCCCACCCAAAGACACTCGGCTGATATCAAAGCTTTGAATCATCTCATCGAGTGTAAAGCGCTCGGCGTCCGAGGGCAGCGAGTAACCCATCCTCCCTAAGAAGTTGAGCAGCGCCTCGGGCAAGTAACCCATGTCTTTATAAAAGCTGATCGAGGTTGGGTTTTTGCGCTTTGAGAGTTTTGACTTGTCGGGGTTACGAAGCAGCGGCATGTGAGCAAAGGTCGGAGCCTCCCACCCAAAGTACTGATAAAGAAGCACGTGTTTAGGGGTGCTCGGCAACCACTCCTCCCCGCGGATCACGTGGGTGATCTGCATGAGGTGATCGTCAACGACGCTGGCTAGGTGGTAAGTCGGCATGCCGTCGGTTTTTACCAGCACCTGCATGTCGATCTGGCTCCACGGGTACTCAACCGTGCCGCGCAGCGTGTCCTTGATCACGCAGTGCTCCTGGCCGCCAGAGAACTCATCTCCCGCTCCGCTTGGCACCTTCATGCGCACCACGTGTGCCTCGGTTTTAGCGCGCTGCTCGGCGGCCTCTGGGTCGATACTCATGCAACGGCCGTCATAACGCGGAGTTTCACCTGCCGCGCGCTGATCCTCGCGCATGGTGTCTAGCGTCTGGGTATCGCAAAAGCAGCGAAACGCGTGACCGCTAGCCAGCAGCTTGTCCGCATGCTCCGCATAGACACTACCGCGCTCGCTCTGACGATAGGGTGCATGCGGCCCGCCCACATCCGGCCCCTCGCTCCAGTTCAGCCCCAACCACTTAAGTGAGTCTAGAATCATAGTTTCTGACTGCTTGGTTGAGCGCGCGCGATCCGTGTCCTCAATCCGCAAGATAAACTCACCGCCGTGGGCTTTAGCAAAACACAGGTTGAACAGCGCGATATAAGCCGTACCGACGTGCGGAAAACCAGTGGGCGATGGGGCGATGCGGGTGCGCATAGGGCGGGCGCTTTTGTTAAGAGATTGAGTAGCAGATTCAGTCACAGGTGCAGTCACAAGATTAGGCTCAAGCAGATTTGGTCAAATTATAGCAAGTGGGTGCGCTGACCGCCGGTTTTGCGGCAAGATTGCTTGCCATTTGAGTCCATCGCTTTAACCCATCTGCCTGCCAGCTGGGATCAGAGCTATGTTAAGATTTGTGCTGTTAAACCCATATGGTTACCCATGTCCGCTCACACCTCGGTCCTGCTAGACGAAACCGCAAACGCTCTGCTGAATCAACCAGCAGATCAAGCGCGCGTGTTCATCGACGCCACCTTTGGCCGAGGCGGTCACAGCCGCTACTTACTTGGCAAAATGTCGCCGCTAGATAGCCTAATCGTGATCGACAAAGATCCCGAGGCGATCGCGGTTGCTACCCTACTCTCCCAAGATGATCCGCGCTTAAAGGTTTTTCACGGCAGCTTTGCTCAGATTGATGCCGCTTTAGAGCGCTTTGGGTTTAGTCAGGCCGACGGGATCATGGCTGACTTAGGTGTGTCCTCCCCGCAGCTCGACGTCGCTGCGCGCGGATTTAGCTTTCAGTCAGCTGGCCCCATCGATATGCGCATGGATTCATCCAGAGGTGAAACCGCAAGCGATCTGATCGAGCGCTTAAGCGCGGATGAGCTAGCCGACGTACTTTATGAGTTTGGTGAGGAGCGTCACTCACGGCGTATCGCCCGCGCGATCAAAGACGCTTGGCCGCTGTCCACCACGCTTGAGTTGGGTGAAGTGATCAAGGCGGCGCACCCCAAGTGGGAGAAGCGCATCCACCCAGCGACCAAGTCTTTTCAGGGTTTGCGCATCAAGGTCAACAACGAGCTGGGCGATATCGATGCCCTGCTCGATCAGTCGCTTGCGCGCCTCAAATCCGGCGGCGTGCTGGCAGTGATCAGCTTTCACTCGCTTGAGGATCGACGGGTCAAGCACTTCATGCAAAAACACTCAGGCGGCGCGCTGCCTGAGGGTGATCCATGGGGCGCTCCTATGCCTAAACTTTTGACTAAGCCTGCGCGCATCAAGGCAAGCGAAGCGGAGGTCAAAGACAACCCGCGCTCGCGCTCCGCGTGGCTTCGGGTCAGCGCGCGAACCGCTGTGCCCTTGCCCGAGAGTTTGGAAGTTAGCAGAGATGATGCTGCGGACGGGCCGGCTAAGGTGGGCATTTAGTGGCTGAGCAAGGTGCGCTTTATCAGTTGACGCGCTCGTGGTTGTTTCACGGGCTACTGTGGCTGATTATTGTGGCGGGGATCATGGTGGTGACTCAGGTCAACCACTATCGCATGACCTTTGCAGAGCTTGAGCGGGTGAAAAACCAGACCAGCGAAGCGCGCCATGAGTGGCGGCGGCTGTCAATTGAGGAGCAAACTTACAGCGCTTCAGCCAATGTCGAAAAATTAGCGCGATCCACTTTAGGTATGCGCGCGCCCAACAACAGTGAAACCGTGGTAATCGAGCTGCCAGCACCGGGCCAGCCCATCGCTTACCCCGCTCAGCAGGTACAACAGATTCAGCAGGTTCAACCATGAAAAAGCCAACGCTTCGCAAAAAACCGCCCGCCAAGCCAGTCAAGCGCGCTAAAAAACCCAGCGTGTCACTTCGCGGCGGCGTGGAAGCTGAGCGCTACCGCTTTTGGTTTATCTGGATCATGGTGGGCGCGCTGTTTTGTGTACTGGCAGCGCGGGCGTTCACCATGCAAGTTCAAGATCCTGAGGCGATGACAGCTGAGCAAAAAGCACAGCTGCTTGGCGGCTTGGCGGGAAGTGAAACCGGGGGCGTTGGTGTCGACAGCCCTGATCAGGTGACGGTGCGAGAGCGCACTCAGCGCTACCTTGAGATTGACCGGCGCGAGCGTGCGGTTCGCGGGATCATCTATGACCGCAATCAGGTGCCGCTTGCGATCTCAACCCCCATGAGCACCACGATCTTTAACCCCCGTCAGTACTTTATCGCCAAGTACCTGTGGGAGTACCAGTACGATAAAAAACGCAGCGCACTTGATCAAGACCGCAACCTGCAGGGAATCAGCGATCTGGATGAAGCGCACGCTCGTGAATCAGCGAAGTTCGATCTGGACGCGCTGGCCACGCGCCTCAAGATTCCGCGCGAGAAGATAGACAAAGCCTTTGAGCGCACTAAGCGCGTGGATCGCAGCGAGATCGATGCCGGTTTTCGCGCCTCAAGCGATGAGCCGCACATGCAGGTCGACATGCCGATATCCCAGTATGCCGTGCTCAAGCGCGGTATGACGCCCAAGCGCGCCACCGATATCCAGCAGGACTTTAAAGGCATCAGCACTGAAACCGAGTTTCGCCGCTACTACCCACAGCCTCAGCCAAATGCCCAACTGTTAGGCTTCATGGGACGCAGAACCATCGACGGTTTGACCGACTTTGTTGGGGTTGAGGGGATTGAGGCGGCTTACAACACCGAGCTGCGCGGCTCCGACGGTTTGATCCGCGATATCTGGGCGTCAAACGGCATGGGGATCATCCACTCAAAGCTTGCCAGTCCCGATAGTGCCACTCAGCCAGGTGAAGATGTCACCCTCACCATCGACTCACGCTTGCAGTACCTGCTTTACCGCGAACTTGAGCGTTCGGGACGTGCGCTCAGCGCCGAGTCAGCCTCTGGTATCGTCGTCGATGTGCAAACCGGCGAGGTGCTGGCGATGAGCAGCTGGCCCTCTTATAACCCAAACGACATGCGCACCCGCGTCGGTAACTCAGCTAAAAACCGCGTGGTCACCGACACCTTTGAGCCAGGCTCAGTGGTCAAGCCTATCACCGTGAGCGCGGGGCTTGAATCGGGTCTCTACCAGCCCGACAGCGTGATCAACATCGGTAACGGCGTGCTCAAGATGCGCGGGAAAACCTTCCGCGAGGAGCACTACCACGGTCCTGACGTCTCACTTTACGATCTGATCGCGAAATCCAGTAACTTAGCCTCAATCAAGATCGGCCTGTCCCTGCCTCAAGACGGCATCTCCAGCATGCAGCGCAGCTTTGGTCTGGGCACCCGCAAGGTGTTCGACATGGTGGGCGAGCAAACTGGCTCCCTGCGCGATCCCGACGTCAGCGATCAGGTCATGCGCGCGACCCAAACCTACGGCTACGGCCTCTCGGTCACCCTTGCCCAGCTGGCGCAGGCCTACTCCACCCTTGCCAACCATGGCCGTGAGATGAAACTCACCTTGGTCGAGCAGCAAAATGCCACCGGTCGACAGATCGTCAAGCCGCAAACGGCTGACGCCGTGGTGGATATGATGCGCGGCGTGATCGTCTACGGTAGCGGCAAAAACGCAGCGATCCCCGGCTACCAAGTGGCGGGGAAAACCGGTACCGCCCGAAGGTATGATGGCGGTAGTTACCAGCAAGGCAGCTACCGAGGTATCTTTATCGGCATAGCGCCAGCCAGCAATCCGCGCTTTGTTACCGCCATCAAGGTTGAAGACCCCAAAGGTTCGCGCTATTACGGCGGCTACGTGGCCGCGCCGATCTTTGCCCGCGTCACCAAAGAGGCTTTAAGACTTGAGGGCGTACCGCCCGATGCAACCTACCTTGACTCCACCGAGTCGCCTTTGTGAGTGGTCACTGCTTAAGTGAGCTCATGTCAGATCAGGACTTTGGTTCGGCAGGGTCTTATCGTTTTAACCGCTTGGTTTTAGATTCAAGGCAACTTAAACCCGGCGATGCTTTTGTGCTACTTAAAAGCGCGAGCGGCAATCTTTCGCGCTCACTTGAGTTTGCTAAAAGCGCTCAATCCAAAGCCCCGCTCATCCTTAGTGAATTACCCCTAGAGGATCTTGAGCCTGTTGCTGGCTGCAAGGTTCTTTACCGCTCCGATCTCAGAGACTGGCTCGGCAGTTTGCAAGCCAAGCTGCTGCAAGCTAATCAGCCAACTGCGCTCCCGCCCATCATCGCGGTGACCGGCACCAACGGTAAAACCTCGATCACCACCCTTATCGCACAGCTCATGGGTGAGCTTGGCATCAAAACCGGACTACTCGGCACCGCTGGCAATGGCCTGTGGCCAGATCTGGTCCAGTCAACTCACACCACCAGCGACGTGCTGAGCTTGCATAAACAGATCCACGCGCTTAGCCTCTCTGGAGCCCAGCTGATCTGTCTTGAAGCAAGCTCGCACGGGCTGGATCAACAGCGCTTGCAGGGTTTACCGATCACAACCGCGGTGTTCACCAACCTCACTCACGATCACCTCGACTATCACGGCACGCTGGAACATTACGCTGCTGCCAAAGCCCGCTTGTTTGGCTGGCCCGGACTTAACACCGCGATCATCAACACTGACGACGCAGCTTCACAGATCATGATCGCTAAGATTGACCCAAGCACTCAGTTGATCCGCTACGGATTTAACTCAGAGGCTGAGCTGCACCCGATCAGCCATGAACTCAAAGCGGATGGCGCGGTGGCCAAGATCAGCGTGTCGCATCAAAACCAAATCTTTACGCTTAAGACGCCGCTTTACGGCCGCTTTAACCTATCCAACCTGCTCGCGGTAATCGGGGCGGCGCTGAGCGTGACCGAGGTGTTGAAGCACGCAGCAGACAGTGAGCCTCACGCGCGCACAGATGATAAATCTGTGGGCATTTTGCAGAAGCTTGAGCCACTCATCCCCAAATTGACCGGAGCCAAGGGGCGCATGCAGCGAGTGACTTTGGGCGAGGCTGGTAGCGGCGATGAGCCAGTGTGTTTGGTGGATTATGCGCATACCCCAGATGCGCTGGATCAAAGTCTGGGTGCACTTAAAGCGCACATGCAGGATGAAGCGGGGCGGCTGTTTTGTGTGTTTGGCTGTGGCGGCGACCGCGATGCCACTAAGCGCGCACCGATGACTCAGGCGGCGCTCAAGCACGCCGACTGGGTGATCCTGACCAGTGACAATCCGAGGGGTGAAGATCCCAAGCAAATACTTGAGGATATGCTTATCGGAGCGAGCAGCGAGCAAAAACAGCGGATCACGGTAGAGCTCGACCGTAGGCTAGCGATCAACTTAGCAGTCTCTAACGCTTCCGCGAGCGACGTGGTGCTCGTGGCCGGTAAAGGACATGAGACCTATCAAGAGATCGATGGGGTGCGCCATGATTTTGACGATAGCCAAGTATTGAGCGCCGCGCTACAATCGCTGGCATTTGGTGATGCTGAGCGCTCATGACTTCCAGCCCTACCCCGCAAACACGGTGTTTTACGCCAGATCAAATCGAACAAATCCTAGGGGCTCGCTTTAGTCCCAGCACCGAATTTTCGCCTGCGCATCTGGTCACTGACACCCGAAGGTTAATCCCTGGCTGCGTATTTGTGGCTTTTAGCGGGAAGAACTTTGACGCGCATGATTTTGTGGCAGAGGCGCAGGCGCAAGGCGCGGTTGCAGCGATCACGGAACGGTTGCTTGAGGGCGTCAGCCTGCCGCAGCTGGTCGTAGCAGACTCGAGAGCCGCCTTTGGGGAGCTTGCGAGCGCGCATCGTCAATCGATGAGCGACTTAAAGGTGATTGGGATCACCGGATCAAGCGGCAAAACCACGGTCAAAGAGATGCTCGGTAGTATCTTGGGCTCGCTTGCCCCCACCCTGATCACCGAGGGCAACCTCAACAACGATCTGGGCGTGCCGATGATGCTGCTCAGACTTAAGTCCGAGCACCGCTATGCCGTACTTGAGATGGGTGCCAACCATCGCGGCGAGATCGCTTACACCACCAACTTGGCTAAGCCAGATATCGCCGCGGTGCTCAACATCGGCACCGCGCACTTAGGTGAGTTCGGCTCCCAAGAGATCATCGCGCACACCAAAGCTGAGATATACAGCGGACTTCAGGCTCAAGGTACTGCGGTGGTGCCAGCCGATACGCCTTATATCGAGGTGTTAGAGGCCGCCGCCAGTCAGTACTCGCTTATAAAAGAAGGCACCGGTATCTGCATCAGCGGCGTGAATCAGCGGGCATTTGTCAGCTCCTTTGATTTGAGCCTTGCTGGATCAGATGAAACCCACACGGTTAACTTAAGTTTTAGCGGCGAGCACAACATACAAAACGCACTCATGGCAGCGACGCTGGCTCATGCGGCAGGGGTCGATCTGTCCAGCATCGCAAGCGGACTCACCGCAGCTCGCCCCGCCAAAGCTCGCTTGGGTGTGACTGAGCTGACAGGTTTAACCTTGATCGACGACACCTATAACGCCAACTTTGAGGCCGCGCTGGCTGCCGCCAAGATCCTCGCTCAAGCCAAAAACGATGACGAGGGCTCAGAAGCCATCATGGTTTTGGGCGATATCGGCGAGCTCGGCGATCAAAGCGAGCAAATCCACACCAACCTAGGCGCTGAGCTGAGCAAGATTAAGCTGAGCCAGCTGATCACCTTAGGCACACTGACTCGATTTACGAGCATCAGTGCCGCAAAAAATGCCCTCGCTAGCCGACATTTTGACTCGATAGAACCCCTGCTTGATTATTTGATTAATCAGATCAAGCAGACACAAACCACCCAAACCACCACCGTACTGGTTAAAGGCTCACGCTTCATGAAGATGGAGCGCGTAATCCACGCGTTAACTGAGCACTTTGGTGCACCCACATGATCACCTTAGGTAATCCGCTATGATTTATTGGTTTTTGCACCGCTTCGCTGACAGCTGGTCACTGATTACCGCGTTTGATTCGATCACGCTGCGCGCCCTTTTGGCAGTGACCACCTCGCTCGCTTTCTCCATGGCCTTTGGCGAGCGCGTAATCGCCCGTCTGCGCTCGCTCAAGTTTGGGCAAGCGGTTCGCGGTGATGGCCCGCAGACTCACTTGGTTAAAACCGGCACGCCGACCATGGGCGGTATCCTGATTCTGATCAGCATCCTGTTCTCCACCCTGCTTTGGAGCAACTTAAGTAACCCCTATATCTGGATCCTCATGGCGGTGATGCTGATCTTTGGTGCTGTAGGTTGGGCGGACGATTGGCTCAAGATCAAACACAAAAGTCCCGACGGGCTGAGCGCACGTAAAAAGTACTTTTGGTTATCAGTCGGCAGTTTTGGCGCAGCAATCGCGCTCTACCTGATTGCCCGCGCGCAGCCTGATCCGGCCACCCAAACCGCGATGATCGATCTGCTCGTGCCGGTGTTCAAAGACCTCTATATCCCGCTCTCCGCAATTCCCTACGGGATCGGTTTTATCTTACTCACCTACCTTGTGATCAACGGCTCAAGCAACGCAGTGAACCTAACCGACGGTCTCGACGGCCTTGCGATCCTACCCGTGGTTTTTGTGGCGACTGGCCTTGGGATCTTTTGCTACCTCACTGGCGATGTGCGCTTTGCTGACTATTTAAACCTCGATCACGTGCCCTACACCAGTGAGCTGGTGATTGTGTGCGCCGCCATGGTGGGCGCGGGACTTGGGTTTTTATGGTTCAACGCGCACCCGGCTGAGGTGTTTATGGGCGATGTCGGGGCACTCTCTTTGGGCGCTATGCTTGGCACCATCGCGGTCATGACCCGTCAGGAATTGGCCTTTGCGATCATGGGCGGGCTGTTTGTCGCCGAGGCGGTTTCGGTCATGCTGCAAGTCGGCTCCTACAAGCTGCGCGGCAAACGCGTCTTTAAGATGGCCCCACTGCACCACCACTTTGAGGAGCACGGCTGGAAGGAAACTCAGGTGGTAACCCGCTTTTGGATCATCTCGATCATGCTGGTGGTGATTGGCCTGATGACGATAAAACTGCGCTGATCTGTTAAACAGTTTAAGTAAAGTGCCCACCTTTGCCTGCATCGCGCAGTGTCTAAGGTGGGCATTTTTATGGCGAATTAAGCGGTTTACTGATTCCGCGGGTGGTGTTTTAGGTGCATGGCTTTAAGCCGCGCGCTTGCCACATGAGTATAAATCTGGGTGGTGGAGAGATCGGAGTGTCCGAGCAGTAGTTGCACCGATCGCAGATCAGCCCCGTATTTGATCAGGTGAGTAGCAAAGGCGTGCCGCAAGTGGTGAGGAGACAGATCGGTGCTGATCTGGGCCTCTAGCGCATAGCGCTTGATCGCATACCAAAAGTTTTGCCGGGTCATGAAGCCGCCGCGAACCGTCACAAACACCGCGTTAGTCTGTCCTTTGAGTAGTTGATCCCGCGCTTGTTCGAGATAAGTTTCCACCGCCTCGATCGCACGCGTGCCAAGCGGCACCAACCGCGTCTTATCGCCTTTACCGGTCACCCGCACCCAGCCTGAGTTCAGGTTCAACTGATCTAAACTTAAGTGCACAAGCTCGGTTACCCTAAGACCACTGGCGTAAAGCACCTCAAGCATCGCCTTGTCTCTGAGGCCTATTGCACTACTATCAGGGGCGCTCAGCAGCAGATCGACATGCTCCTCGGATAAGCTTTTGGGCAGCGTTCGCGCCTTTTTTGGCGCGCTGATCAGGGTCATGGGGTTATCGGTGCGGCGCTCTTCGCGCACGCACCAGCGGTAAAACTGCTTAAGCGAGCTTATCAGCCTAGCCTGGGAGCTCAGGCTTTTGAGGTTTGACTGAGCAGCGAGCTCGGTGTGCAGTTGATCTGCGCTGCAGCTCACCAGATCAAAACTTGCGCCAATCAGACGTAAGTCACTCAAGTAAGCGTTTTTGGTTTGGGTGGATAGCCCCTTAGCCGTTAAGGATCGCCGAAAGGCAAGCAAGTGCTCAGGGTCACTGTCTTGAGTGTAGCTCGGAGTCTGTCTGGGTTTGCGCTGCATGCTTTGAGCATAGCAAAGTTTGGCGGGCTCGTCGGGTCACGGATTGGCGGGATTTGGTATCTGGATTCAAGCCGATCAAGCTGGCCGCAAATCCTTCATATACTTAAGCTTTCACCCAACTTCAAACCCATGCACAAAATGCCCTCGCTGGCAGCGCAACGCAAGGTTTTAAAAATCACAGATGTCTTAGACTCTAACCAATGCGCCTGATTTCATAAAATCACCAAAGCAATCAAGCGAGTTTCGGCTCTAAATTCTCAACCAATTAAAAAAATTAACCGTAAACACCTTAGCTATAGCTCGGCCCGCTGGGACCTAGCAGCTCTCTTGATTAATACTGAGCAGTCAAACCAAAGCCAATCCCCTCAAAAACCCCGTAAGAGTGACATTTTTCTAATCTAAACACGCCTGCAAAAGCTTCGGCTTACAAAGTTGAGAACTCAAGATCCCAAACATCGTGCTCCTGAAGTCGCTTTATAAGCGGCTCGCCCATCGCTGAAGCTGGGGTCCAGAAACCTCCGTCCACTGATGTGTCGGTCTCAAGCAGTGCAAGCGCAGCGTGGCTGAGCATCTTGCTGGTTGAACCATAACCCGGATCGCCCATGGCAACGAGTTTGAGTCTGGCTTTGGCCTGATTGCCCTGTTTGGCGGTGAACTTAATCACGTATTTGCCGTTGTCGATTGAGCTTTGGCTGGGGCCATCGCCCTGGTTTGGCATCACCCAGCCGAGGACTTTTTGACCAGCCTTGATGGTGTAGCCGGCGGTTACTGCGCCAAGTCCTGCGGTGATCGCCGTCGCCTTAGCTCGGCCTACGAGGCCTGAACCGGTCAGCATCGCCTCACTGTAGACGAACTCTTGACCGTAGCTGGCATCCAGTAAGTAGTTGCTGCGGTGCACGACTTTGGTGTTGACCGTCGCCATCAAGAAAGGGGCGCGCCACTGATCAAAGTCCTCATCCATGTGTGGGGTCAGCATCGGGTTTTGGCGTGCATGAGGGACATTTCTCCCAGAGATCGGAGCAGGACACAGCGCGTAGGGGTCTTTAAGCAGGCGGCGTATCTTGGAGCTTTTTGCCGCTTTTTTAATCACTCCAGCTAACGATGCAATCGTGCCGCCGGACAAGCCGCCGGAAGCTGAGACCACCCGCATATCGACGCGGTCGCAGTCCAGCTGCTGATCACCCGCAAATTGGTTCAGCGCAAAAACACCCAAGTCTGAGGGGATCGAGTCAAAACCGCAGGAGTGCACGATCCGCGCGCCGCTACCGATCGCCTGTACGCTGTACTTGTCGATCATGCGCTTCACCCACGGCGACTCGCCGGTTAGATCAACATAGTCGACCCCGTGTTTGACGCAGGCCGCGACGATCGGCTCACCCAGCTCAGCATAGGGACCGACGACGGTGATCACCACCTTGGCTGACTGCACCATATAGTCAACCGAGGTTTTGTCTTTGACGTTAACCTCGATCATGTCGATCTCATGGGCGCCTAAGCGGTCTTTGAGCCGCTCGATACGTCCCAACGATCGTCCAGCAAACGCCATGCTAAAGCCCTGCTCTTCTTGAAGCTTAAGCAGATACTCAGCCGTCAACCTTCCTACAAAACTTGTCGCTCCCAGCAGCACCAGATCGTACTTCACCGCGTTCTCCTGATTGGTCTGATCGACCTAAAAATTATCTATCTATGCTAAACAATCTAAGCGCGTGCGTGGGCACTTGGCAACAAAGCTCATACCATGTGCCTAGGTGCTGGTAGCTAGAAATTGTCCGCCTGTTTCAAAGTAGATTTACTGTACTGGTGAAGCTTGTACGTCCACGACAGCAATCCTGAGTCTTTATCCATCTGCTAAACTCAGCTCAACCGAGCCTAAAACCCGCTCACCGCTGCACGGACCTAAACGTTTTATGCAACTTTTTCACACCTCAGACTGGCACTTAGGTCGGCTACTGCACGGCGCCAGCCTACTTGAGGATCAAGCGCACGCGCTGGATCAGCTATGCCAGCTTGCCAAACAGCACCGTCCCGATGTAATCCTGATTGCCGGTGACGTCTATGATCGCCCGGTTCCGCCTGCCACCGCGATCACCCTGCTGGATCGCACCCTGAGTAAACTGATCCATGAGCTGAACACGCCAGTGCTCTTGATCAGCGGCAACCACGACAGTGCTGAGCGCTTGGGTTTTGCATCAAACGCTCTGTCTCGCTCAGGTTTGCACGTGATCAGCTCGCTTGAGCAGATCCTCAATCCGATCAGTATTCACACCGATCAAACCGAGATCTTGATCTGGGCAATTCCTTACATAGACCCTGAAACCGTGCGCCTGTTTTTTAAGCAAAATGCCCACATTGAAAACTCAGCGCAGCTAGAGAACTCAAGCAATCTTGCCAGCACCCAAACGCGATCCGAGACCTCTGCCGAAGCTGACTCTACTCAGGGCAGTACTCTTGAAAGAGAACCTAAAGCCAATCAAGCAGATCGCTCAGTTATTGATCAAGCAGCTACCAATCAAGCGGCTGTTAATCAAATCGGCTCAGAAGACCCAATCAACGGATCAACCCAAACCGAGCTTTTGACACCCGTAACTGCAGCCACCTTGGATCGCGCCGCTCAGCTTGAGAGCACCAGTAAACCCTCTGATTTGATCCATCAAGTTAGTGAGCGCCGCCTGCGGATCGCACGCCATGCGCAAAAACTTCAGATCGACCCTGCGATGATCCGCGATCACCAAGGGGCGTATGAAGCAATCATGGCGGTGATCAACGCTGAGCGCGCTGAGCGAAAAGCAGACGCACACGTGCTGGTTGGGCACTGTTTTGCCGGCGGCGCTTTAGCTGTCTCTTATACACATCTCCGAGCCCACGAGACGGACTCCTATCTCG
>OJDZ01000589.1_pt1 | contig 19708 bp, 21 predicted proteins | sample 1592981 | NCBI WGS metagenome assembly OJDZ01 (sample SAMN05416851, study PRJEB24817) | seawater metagenome | isolation source: Sea water | place: Canada:Atlantic | collected 2013-07
GAAATGATGCTGTCGAAAACTGGCTTATTAGGCACTATTGGTAAAGCTGAACGTGGCCCTGAAACCGTAGAATGTATTAAAAATCATAAGTCAGTTTATTTAATGGCAGTAGGCGGCGCGGCATACTTAGTTTCTAAAGCCATTAAAAAAGCAAAAGTCGTGGCTTTTGAAGATATGGGCATGGAAGCTATTTACGAATTTGTCGTCGAAGATATGCCGGTCACGGTTGCGGTTGATAGCCGAGGAGAGTCAGCACATGTTACTGGACCTGCAATCTGGCAAGCGAAAATTGAAGAGCTCGATAGCAAATTAAAAGGCGAGTAAGTTTCTTTTATTAAAGCGCCCATCAGGGCGTTTTTTTTAAATAAAAATATAAGTAGGATGTGATGAATAAAAAATTAATAAGCATGGTGACCCTTACGACGTTAGCCTTTGTCAGTATAACAAACGCTGCTACCGACGCAGAGCCAAAGGTATTAGATGTCACGGCATTAACGGAATTTAATCAAATTCATGATTTTGTCGTTTCTCCACAAGGTAATAGTTTCATATATCGTTTAAAAAAAGGGATTCGCTCCACGGATAACCACCTCTATTTGCAAAAAGTTAATGCAAGTAAGGCGCAGCGACTTACCAGCCATAAAAGTGGTGAAAGCAATGTGATGTATGCACAAGATGGAAAAAGTATTTACTTTCTCTCTGGCCGTAGTGGTAGTTCGCAAATATGGCAATTACCTCTTAGTGGCGGGGAAGCGCAACAAGTGTCGGCGTTGCCAATTGATATCAATGGCTTTCAAATGTCTAACGACGGTAAGCGCTTTGCGCTTGAGTTAACTGTATTGCCAGGCTGTGAAACTATGCAATGTACGCTTGATGCTAAAGCAAATGATGCGAAAAAGCTGCACAACGTTAGAGTGTACGAGCAATTAATGGTGCGTCATTGGGATACCTGGAACACCGCTTATAAATCACATTTATTTATTGCAGAAAAAAACGACCAAGGCGCATTTACCCAAGCGACTGATTTAATGCCGTCTTGGCAGGGCGATATTGCTGGTGCCGGTGAAGTGAGCTTTCACCCTGATGGTCACGTGTTAAGTTTTGCAGCAAAACTACCGAGCAAAGAGCAGGCGTGGAATACTAATTTTGATATTTTTGAAGTTGATTTAAGCACTAAGAAATTGACTAATATTACCGCGGAAAATACCGCTTGGGATGCAAAACCGGTTTATTCTCCCAATGGTCGCTACTTAGCTTATAAAGCTATGTCGGTGCCGGGTTATGAGTCAGATAAATTTACCGTGATGATCCGCGATGGTAAAACAGGTAACACTCGTGCCATCGCTAAGCAGTGGGATCGTTCGGTGAGTGAACTAGTGTTTGCACAAGACAACCGCACTTTGTTCGTGACCGCGAATGATGTTGGTCAAAAAAGTATTTTTGAAATTAATCCAGAATTCGGTGATGTTCGTCGTGTTTATAGTGATGGAACCGCAGGAAACATAGCCGTATCAGCAGATAACATATTTTTTACCCGTCATGCGCTTAACGCACCTACTGATATCTTTGTTATTGACCGAGACGGTCAGCAATTAAAACAACTGACGCAAGTCAATGCTGAGAAATTGAGTAATATTACCTTAGCTGAATTCGAGCAGTTTAACTTTAAAGGCTGGAACGATGAAGACGTACATGGCTACTGGTTAAAACCTGCTAACTACCAAGTGGGTAGCAAATACCCTATTGCTTTTTTAGTGCATGGTGGTCCTCAAGGCAGCTTCGGTAATATGTTTCATTATCGCTGGAATGCACAATTATGGGCGGCTCAAGGCTACGCTGTTGTGATGATCGATTTTCATGGCTCGATAGGTTATGGGCAAAAGTTTACTGACTCTATCGCGCGTGATTGGGGCGGAAAACCCTTAGAAGATCTGCAAAAAGGCCTTGCTGACATCACCAGTCAAGAACCTTGGATTGATGCAAACAATGCGTGTGCCTTAGGCGCGTCATATGGTGGTTACATGATGAACTGGATCCAAGGTAATTGGTCTGACGGCTTCAAATGTATTGTCAATCATGCCGGCTTGTACGATATGCCAAGTTTTTACGGTTCTACCGAAGAACTTTGGTTCCCAGAACACGATATGGGCGGTCCTGTTTGGCAAGACAGTGAAGATTACAACAAGTACAATCCGGCCGCCTTAGTGAAAAATTGGCAAATACCTATGTTAGTGATCCAAGGTGAACTCGATTATCGCGTACCATACGCGCAAAGTTTAGGCGCGTTTACCGCTTTACAACGTCAGAGTATCCCAAGTCGTTTGGTGATGTTTCCGGATGAAGATCACCATATTCGTAATCCTGATAATCTAAAAGTTTGGTATCAAGAAGTGTTTGATTGGATGAAGAAATATACAGACTAGCGCATTCATTAAGTCACTAGCTAGCTTTATTAAAAAGGTAATTCAAGTAATTGAATTACCTTTTTATGTATTATTTAATAACTATATTTTGGTCTACACTAACTAAACATATTCAAAAAGTTGTAGAACAATAACATGGATGAAATGACTGCTGATGGAAATTGTGAGCGGGAAATATGCCTTGTCACAATCATTTTTTATAGTGATATTTCATTAGAACTTATGCATGAAGTACATAGCTTCCCTAAGCATAAATCTGGACGCGTGATAATCCCCGACAGCTTTAAAGTTGATAAATCGATTATTGCTGTTTGTGACGGCGAAATAACGATTCTAAATAAAGTCGGTGACAGAGTTTAAATATTGATTAACCTTATCAATAAAGTATGCTTTAATAACTGTTAATTTTTACAGTGTTTGGCCGCAACATGAACTCAGCATTAAATTTTCCTTGGTTAACGTTAGATAATTTTCCCAGCTTAATCGCCGTTGTACTCATAGCTCTGACGGGGCTTGTTATCATGACATTGGTGTTATTACGACAGATAAAAGTTAGTCGAGTATCCTTTTTAGCACAACAACAGCTTTTGCAGCAGCTAGCCGAAAAAGTAAATTTAAGTTATGAAGTTAATGCCAGTAATCAGCAACAACTTCAACAGCAGTTAAGTTTTAATCATCAACAACTCGCCAACCAACAAAGCGAGCTTAAAACCTATTTTGAGCAGCAAATCTCTGATTTTAAATTAAAGTTATTACGCCAGCATGGTGAACAGGGCGAAAAGCAAGCACAACAACTACATAGCCATAGTGAACAGCTTAAAAAAACTTTATATGAGCACCAGGTTAACTTCAGCGATAATCAACGTAAAGCTACGGAACAACTGACCACACAACTGACGGCAACATCTAAGTTAGGTCGTGAAGAAATGGCCAAGTCATTGCATTTATCCAGCGAACAAATGGCAAAAAGAATTGATGAATTAACCGTTTCAACCGATAACCGGTTAAAAGATATCAGTGGGCAGGTTGAAAAACGTTTAGCGGACGGCTTTGAAAAAACCACGAAAACTTTCAATGATATTTTACAGCGTTTAGCATTAATTGATGATGCACAGAAAAAAATCACTGAGCTTTCAAGTAATGTTGTCAGTTTACAAGAAGTGTTATCAGATAAGCGCTCGCGTGGTGCATTTGGGGAAGTACAGTTAAATGCTCTAATTCGTAATGTTTTGCCTGAACAGCACTTTTCACTGCAACATACACTATCCAATGGTAAGATTGCCGACTGTATTTTATTCCTGCCTGAGCCAACGGGTAATGTCGTGGTTGATTCTAAGTTTCCGCTCGAAAGCTATAAAAAAATGGCCGACAATAGCTTAGGTGAATTTGAACGCAAAGCCGCCGAGCGACAATTTAAGCTCGATATTAAAAAGCATATTAATGACATCAGTGATAAATACTTAATTGAAAAAGAAACCGCAGATGGCGCGGTAATGTTTATTCCTGCCGAAGCTATTTTTGCGGAAATACATGCTCATCATAGTGATTTAGTTGACTATGCCAATAAAAAACGCGTTTGGTTAGCGTCACCAACCACCTTAATGGCCATTTTAACGACCGCACGTTCGGTGTTAAAAGATGAGGCTACTCGCAAGCAGATCCATGTTATTCAAGCACACTTGTCACATTTGTCGGCAGATTTTTCTCGTTTTAAGGGCCGCTTTGCTAATTTAGCCAAACATATTGATCAAGCCGCAAGTGATGTAAAACAAATTCATACCTCGGCGGATAAAATCAGCAGCCGCTTTGAAAAAATAGAGCAAGTTGAGCTCAAACAAGAAGAAGAAAGTCTTGCGCCACCCGCGGACAAAATAACGCGGTAGTTTCAATGCTGGTTAATCATTCACGACTCAACATAGTTTAATCAACATGGATTAAGCAACCTTGAGGTTAAATTATGAGGTTAAATAATTTGATGTTGTGCGAGTTAGTGGTCATTATAATGGCTATAAATAAAGTCGAACTTGTCGACTTTTTATTATGGAGTTACGCTTGATTCAGTTTTTCAGCGCCTTAAAAAGCAGTGTTATTAGTCTGATTGCTTTTTTTATTGCCCTTTGGGTTGTTAATCATTTTCAAAGTTATTGGTTAGTAAAAATCAACCTTATTGAACAAGTGCTTTATGGTTTATTTGCCATAACTATCCTACTGTCTAGTTATTTCAATCGCAGTCGCTTGGCGTTGGCTGCGCTGATTTTTTTGCTTTTTTATCTTAATATATCGCAGCTGTTACCTTGGCAAACATGGTTGTTGTCGCACCGTGAATGGCTGATGCTTGCGGGCGCAGGAATGCTGTCAGCATTAAGTGTTTTAAAAGACCGAGGGCTGTTGTCAACTCATGGCATTTACCGAGTGCTACTTTTATCAAGCATAGGCGTGGCAAGTTATTATTGGTTTGATATTGCCGCTCTGCTGATAAGCCAATTAGCCGATGTTGCAACGATCGCTCCATGGTTGAAATTTATCACTGTTGAATTACCATTGATGATTTTTTTCTTGGTTTTAGTTTGGCGCTGTCTGCGCGAAAAAAGTTTAGCGGCAGCAGCGTTATTAGCAAGTTACTTAATATGGCTTGGCTACTTCTACCAAATAATCTTGTTACCTTGGAGCGTGCTATTAAGCTTGATGATGGTGCATTACCTGTGTGTGGTAATGATCGACTCCTATTTTTTAGCGTATCGCGATGAACTTACTAGCTTGCCTTCGCGTCGAGCGCTAAACCAGTTGGCATTATCGTTAGGGCGAAAATATACCGTTGCTATGCTCGATATCGATCATTTTAAAAAGTTTAATGATAGCTATGGTCATGATATTGGCGATCAAGTGTTAAAATTAGTCGCGAGTAAATTAGCGCAAGTTAAAAGCGCGGGTAAAGTTTTTCGTTATGGTGGTGAAGAGTTTACCATTGTTTTTCCGGGTAAAAGCCCTGAACAGGCGCAACCAGCATTAGAGGCGATAAGACAAGCGGTGCAAGATTATAAGATTGTTATTCGTCAAGCGCAGCGTAAAAGTAAAAAGTCGCGAACCGGGAAAAAATCAGAACAAGTAAAATCTGTTAGTGTCACAATATCTATAGGGTATGCACCTAGAACCGCTAAGCTTAATTTTGAGCAAACGTTAAAATTAGCAGACCAAGCGCTATATCGTGCAAAAAAATCAGGTCGAAATAATGTCAGTGAATAAACTGCTGGCCAGAACTAATAAAAAAGCCATGATATATCATGGCTTTTTTATTGCTCGAACATGTTAAATGTTACGTTTTATGCGGTTTAAGCTGTACCTTATTATCAATTTAAAATCGCGACGTTAACAAATACTACTGTTAATAATAACGGACAAACAAAGCGTAAATAGTTGCCCCATATTGGTAGCCACTTTCTGCCTTCTTGTAATGACACATCACGTAATTTATTACCCCGTTTCCACAACCAACCAACCACAATAAAGTAAAACAAGCAGCTCAGTGGTTGTAAAATGGTGGTCAGTAGACGAATAACTAAACCAAATAGGCTGTCAAAAAATGTGATCAGTATCATGCTGGCGGTTAATACGGTAGCTGATACCCACCAAGTCGCCTTAGAGCGGCTAAACTTTTTCGCTTCAACAAGATAAGAAACCGGCACTTCTGTTGATGAAATGGTTGACGTTAAAGCCGCAATTGATAATAGCGAGAAGAATCCTATTGCGACTAACATACCAATATTACCCATTGAATTGAAAAGCTCAGGCAATATGTTGAAAATAAGTTGTCCTTCACCAATTAACTTATCTCCCTGAAACACTTGTTGTCCGGCTTCTTGAGCAACGTAAAGTGCAGGAATAATTAACAAGCCAGCCATAAAAGCAATAAAGGTATCAAGCGCGGTGATCGAAATAGCAAGTTTGCCGATATCACGATCTTTTTTCATATAAGAGCCGTAAACCATCATACCGCCGACGCCAATAGACAATGAGAAAAAGGCTTGCCCCATGGCTGAAATAATAAGTTTAGGGTTAGTAACTTGTGAAAAATCAGGTATTAAATAAGTTCTTAAACCTTTTTCAGCGCCAGGTTGCTGCAGGATATAAGCAATTAATGCGACTAGCATAATCAATAGCACAGGCATTAAACGAGCTGACCACTTTTCAATGCCGGCATTGACACCTTGATGAATAATACCCGCGCCAAGTAAAATGAAAATAGGGGTAAACATTAAGTTTCGTTGTGTACTTGAGGTGGCTAACCATTGTGAAAGTTCATGCTGACCAAGTAACTCAAATAGGGGGGAAAGGGCGTGAGCAAGCATCCAGCCGGCGACTATGGTGTAAAAGCTTAACATCATAATTGCGCCGCATAGGCCAATTAAACCAGCATACTTGCCAAGTTTTGGCGCGGTATCACGACAGGCATCTTCTAGTGCTGATACGGGGTTTTTCTGTGCTTGGTTACCAATATACACTTCGGCATAAAGCGCAGGCAATGCCAATAATACCGTTACCACTAAGTAAACAAATAAAAATGCACCACCGCCATTATTGGCCGCTTGTGTTGGAAAACCCCAAATATTGCCTAAACCAATGGCCGAGCCAGCGGCTGCAAGCACAAAACCTATTCTCGAGTGAAACGAATCTCTAATATTACTCATAAATGATAATTATTATTGTTGTTAATACTTTGCTTTGAGCTTACCTAGTTAACACTCGTTAGCAAAGTTTTTTTAATGATTTGTTTCTTTTGGCTTTAAGTTTTTGTAAATTTAGCTCATTTATTAGCAACACTATGGTAAATGTCTTGCTTTAGGTTTTTTATGCCACATATTAAGTTTACATTGGTAATAAATTTCATTCACCGTCTGACGAGACCTGGCAATTATGCTGCAATATCAAATTATCCCTGTTACTGCCTTTAAACAAAATTGCACCTTATTTTGGTGTGATAACACTATGCAGGGGGTTGTGATCGACCCTGGTGGTGATATCGAATTAATTCAGGCCGCGATTGAGCAACATAGAATAACCGTAGCGAAAGTGCTTTTAACCCATGCTCATATTGACCATGCCGGCGCAACGAAACGCGTTGCAGAGCATTACCGTGTGCCTGTTGAGGGACCACATCGTGAAGACCAATTTTGGATAGACTTAATTCCACAACAAAAAGTGAGTTTTGGCTTTAACGATGCAGATGTTTTCAGTACTGACCGATGGTTAAATCAGGGTGACAAAGTAAGCTTTGGAGATATTGAACTAGAGGTTTTTTTCTGCCCCGGTCATACACCAGGCCACGTGGTTTTTTATCATGCCGCGTCAAAAATTGCTCAGGTAGGTGATGTTTTATTTCGCGGTTCTATCGGGCGAACTGATTTTCCTCGTGGAGATCATGCAACCCTGATAAAATCTATTCGCGAAAACTTGTTTCCACTTGGTGATGATGTGCAGTTTATACCGGGTCATGGACCTATGAGCACCTTTGGGACTGAGCGGGCGAGTAATCCGCATGTTAGCGATTCAGCACTTGGCATCAAGTGAAGTTAGATACCCTTAATATAAAAGATAAATAATACAAAGAGATACCTGTAAATGTCGTCATTTATTCGTCACGTACAAAATCGATTGAAAAAAATCGATTCGAGCCCTATTTTTCAATGGTCTGTGATCACTGTTATTGTGCTTTCAGCACTATTAATCGGTGCGAAAACCCATCAGTTACCGCCACAAGCCGCGAAGCTATTGAGCTTTCTCGACAGTGCCATTACAGTGTTTTTTGTTTTTGAAATCACCATACGCTTTATTGCTTTTAAAGATAAAAAATCATTTTTTAAAAATGGTTGGAATATATTCGACACCGTAATTGTGATTGGTAGCTTAGTACCTGACGGTGGCTCAGGCGTTTTACTTGCACGTTTGTTACGGGTATTTAGAGTATTACGTTTGGTTTCAATGGTGCCCGAGTTACGGTTATTGATTAATGCGCTTATTACTGCGATACCGCGTATGGGCTACATTGCTTTATTAATGTTTGTTATTTTCTATATCTATGCTGCTGTTGGTAGCATTTTATTTAATGAAATTAATAAAACGCTATGGGGCGATGTCTCGATCTCAATGCTGACGCTATTTCGTGTCGCAACATTTGAAGATTGGACTGATGTGATGTATGAAACTATGGTCGTGCATCCTATGAGTTGGATTTACTATCTGACGTTTATTTTCTTAACGGCGTTTATCTTTTTAAACATGATGGTGGGTACTATTTTAGAAGTGATGGCGCAAGAGCATGAGAATTTTCGTGCGGAAGGCCATGGCGAAAGCGCTGAAGGCGGCGAACCGGCGAGTAGGGCACAAATCGAAAAACTTGAAGCTGAGTTAACTGAAATTAAAGCCTTGCTAATGGCAAGGACCGCAGTTGCTGAAGTCTCAGAAACAAAACTTGAGAAAGCTAATGTTAAAGATAAATAAGCCTGTAAAGTCGTGATAATTTTTTTGATGTCAAGATAAAAGCGAATAGATAACAGGTTGTTACTTATTCGTTCATTGGTACCTTATGCTTATTGCACAGCTATCGGTTTTTCTCAAGTTTTCATGGCGTTGTGGTGGTATGTGTATTATAAAAATCAACACTCTTAAGCGTTGTTAGTAGAATAGCAAAGTGCTATAACTAGCCCTCTCATAATATTTTTATCAATTGAAATCATTGTTTACCGCGAAATGAGCAAAGGTTATTTCATATGATAGTATAATAAACTGCGTATTTTAAGGTGTGATGAATGGCGGTTGCCAGTCGAACGTTTGCATTATCTATATTTTTTGGGTTGACGATCTCACTGGCTAATTATGCGTTGAGTAGTGAACAATCAGAGCTATATTTAGGTAAAAATTTAGGGCAAAAGTTATTAACGATTGAAGCGATGGACGATAAAAGTCAAGCTTTAGCTTTGATCACGTCACTCAGTGAAGATACCACGTTATCAACATTAAATAGGCTTTCGGTTTTAGCAACGCAAAGTAAAATATATCATCGCTTAGGTCGCTTAGATAGAGCCATCGAGGTTGCTCAGCAAGAGCAGAAGCTGGCGAATGACTTTGATTTTCGACAAATTGCAGCTGACGCATCCAAAAGAGTGGGGGTTTATGCCTACTATAAAGGCAATAACCGCCTCGCTTTATTGTCATACCAACAAGCATTGAATTATTATCTCACCGTCAACGCGCCAATTGCTCAGGCAAATTTATATAACAATATTGCCTTAGTGCACGCCGCAACCGCTAAACTTGAAAATGCACTGCAAAGCTATCAACAAGCACAACCGCTTTATCAAAAATTTGGCAGTCAACTAGATAAGCTTGACGTGAAATATAATATCGCGGGTTTGCATTTACGCCTTAAACGCTATGATATTGCTATCTTAATGTTTCATGAAGTCATCGAAAAACGCTTAGAAATGGATGATCCGAAAGGATTGGCGATGGCGTATGGTGATTTAGGCTCTTCATATAAATATGCCGGTGATTACCAAAAAGCTGAGCATTACATGACCTTAGCGCTTAATTTTCATAAAAAAAATAAAGATGATTACAATGCTGCATCAACATTACATAATTTAGCCGAGCTTAATAATTATATTCATAACATAGATCAAGCGATTAGATATGCTAAAGAAGGCATTCGCTTAAGTGTTGCACAGGGTCACGACAATGCTTATGTTGGTGGTTTATATAGTTTAGCAAAAGCTTATTTCCACCAAGGTAAGCTTAACTTAGCGCTGAGTTATGTTGAACAATCCAGTGAAGTTGCAGAGAAAATGCAATATAAGGAGCAAATAAAGCACAACTTATCATTACGTTCGCTAATACTAGCTGCACAAAATAAAACCTTTGAAGCGGTAAAAAGTCAAAGTGATTTTTTACAAACGCATATTGAAATGGCCAACAGCGAACTTAATTCGCAATTAGCTTTATTTGACTCAGAACAACTCAAGCAACAAGTTGATCAATTAAAGCAACAAAAGCTGTTACAAGAGCTTGAAAGCGATCGTTCGGCACAAGAACGAAATTTCATTATTATTGTGGTTTTTGCGGCATTATTGATTGGTTTTTTAATTGCTCGCCGAGATATAGAGCGCCGTTCAACATTGGCACTTGAGTCAAAAGTGAAACAAAGAACCAATGAACTCGAGTATCTGATGCAAGAGTTACAAAGTGCGAATAACATCAAAAGTCAATTTTTAGCCAATATGAGCCATGAAATCAGAACCCCTTTAACGACAGTTATCGGGCAAGCTGAAGCGATAATTAACGGCGATGTTGATAACGAATTTATCAACAAAGAAGTAGGTATCATTCACGGTAACAGTTTACATTTACTTGAACTGACCAATAATATTCTTGATCTGAGTAAGATTGAAGCCAATAAAATAGAACTTGAGCTGCAAACTCAAGACTTGCACGACATTTTGCAAGAGCTTGCCAACATGTTTACCTTGCAAGCAACGTCAAAGCGCTTAACATTTGAAATTGTTCATACCTTACCTAAACCTTTTTTAATCGAAGTTGATGGTTTTCGAGTCAAACAAATTTTAATTAACTTGTGTGCGAACGCGATTAAGTTCACGCCAAAAGGGCATGTGGAATTAAATATTAGTCAAAATGACGACAACTTAATATTCAAAATTACCGATAGCGGTATTGGTATGAGTAGTTCGCAATTGCAAAATTTATTTGAAAGCTTCACGCAAGGCGACAGTAGCATAAGCCGACGTTTTGGTGGCACGGGCTTAGGTTTATGTTTATCCGATCAGTTAGCTAAAATTATGGGCGGTAAAATTGATGTTGAAAGTGAATTAAATCAGGGCAGTGTTTTTGCCTTTAGTTTACCCTGTAAAATTGGCGCTACGGTTCGATGTGGCGAAAGCATCGTAGTGGCTAACGAAACTAATAGCGAAAACAAAAATGAACACGAGCAATTGCAAGGCACTATTTTACTTGCTGATGATCATAACGATAATAGACGACTCATAGCGCGATTATTAGCGTCTTTAGGGCTTGAAGTCTTGACCGCGCGTAATGGCCGTGAAGCGGTGGCGTTATGTGAGCAACATGAGCCTAAGCTAGTTTTAATGGATATTCAAATGCCAGAAATGGATGGCATTGAAGCATTTAAAATTTTGCGCCAGAAGGGTTGTGATACCCCTATTCTTGCCTTAACAGCAAATGCAATGTCACACGAAATAGCACATTACCTATCACTAGGTTTCAATGGTCACTTATCTAAACCAATAGAACGAAACACCTTTATTCCAACGGTTGCTAAATATTATGGCGATGCTATCTCAGCAGAAAAAGCTCATGACAGTTTTAATAACGTGGATATGTCAGATTTAGTACAAGCATTTAAATCTAACTTAGTACTTGAGCAACAAGATTTAGTACTTCATATTAATAATAATGATTTTGACAAACTTGGAAAACTTGCACACCGTATTGCTGGTGCAGCTCAAATGTTTGGCTTCGTAGACTTATCTAAGTTTGCTATTCAGTTAGAAGCCGCCATTAAAAAAAATCAAACAACAACGATTAATGAGCACACGCAAAAACTGCTGAACGAGATAGATCAAGTCTTGTGGTAAGTGTTGCTGACATCGTGTTATTGGTATTGAAAAACCTGGTCTAGCGATACATTAAAATACTCTGCAATTTTAAATGCCACCTCTAAAGACGGTGAATATTTATCTTTTTCAATAGCAACAATCGTTTGTCGAGACACGCCAACAACGTCAGCTAACATTTGTTGGGTCATTTCATTGTTATCAAAGCGTAAACGACGAATGTTATTACTGATGCGTTTTGCCATCTTAAAAGCCTCGACGATAATAGAACACTTGGGTTGCAAACTTTGCTATTTCCGCGACTAATGCGCCAAATATAATAATGTTTATAATGACATACTCATTAGGTAGCTTCAGGGCTGTTACCAAACCTTGACTCATCACCGGAAACAATAAATGCAAAACCGCTGTAATGGTTGTGAAACTTAAAATGTAGTAGGCATTTTGATTACCGATAAGTGCTATTTTTTTATCTCGTTCATCTTCATCATAGTTAGCATTTTTATTGTCGATTATTGCAATAACGATGTGATGCATTATTTCTAAAAAAATGGTCATAAAAACCACCACTAATAACGCTGATTGCATGCTGTCAGTGGTTAAACTATTTTGCTTTGCAGACCAATAAAGCTCGGAGAAATAATTAAACCAAATATATAACGTAATCGCTAATGATACCCAAATACTGCGTTCTTTATATGACATGATTTCCCTCATTAATAACTAATCTCTAAATCTCAGTTGTATGTATGAAATTTTTGACATGATGTACTATTAATTTGACTTTAATCGAAGGTCACTATCAAGTCAAATATTTTTTACATAGTGTCAAATAACATTAACTCTGAATAAGCGATATACGCAAATGCTATGATTTTCTCATTTTGGCGTTGCCATCATAGATGTGAGTACACTCCTGCTATCGGGAATGAAACAGCGTAAATTTGCTACAACATCCCGCGATTAGGTAGACAAACTTGCCATGTTTGATGCGAAACTGGTCTGATTGATAAAAATAGCAGTTCAATCACACGTTAGGTTTAGTTTTAAGCTATGGCGAGAAGTTAGGGGGAAGGGTTTTAATTGTTGTTATGTGCCGCAAAAGTAATAAACCTCAACTCGGGTTAATCTACTTCACTCAACAATACTATTTAAGCGCCTAACTGCTTTATTTTTACGCCCAATAGCTCGCTATTGGTTTGTAAAAATGCCTTGTTAATCACTAAAATTTTATCCTTGAGAATTTGTTAGCCTATTACTGAAAGCAATACCGTAGAATGATTCAGCTTAATCACTATAAATCAAGTGGTTATAAAGCCCATTAATTTGAGCTGAGGTTGATCACTTTATCAACGGTTTTTAGGTTACGAATGGTGGCATTAAGCTTTAATTTTCTCTCAATATTACTATGGCTTAATTTTGAGCGACCAACGCCGTCAGGGCAATGTAAATAAAGTACTTTGCCATTTATGACTAAACGCTCATTACTTTTTAGATAGGGTGTTAGCAATTCGTCAGCGTTACTAGGTAAATCAGACAAAAAGCATAACAGCACTTTACTGCCCTCTGCATCAAGGTCAATATGGTTAAACGGTAAGTTCTGCCGTGCGCTTCTCAAAGCCTCAAGGGTGAGTACAAACACAGGTACGTCAAATTGATAATGCGCGAAAATAGCTTGGCTTATTTCTGTCGCAAGCTGGCTTTGGTTGTTTACGTCACTGTCAAAGATTAGGTTGCCACTTTGAATATAGCTTTTGACATTTTGAAACGACAGTGATTGATAGAGGCTTCTTAAATCAGCCATTTTAATGATTTTTTTGCCTGATACATTAATGCCACGTAGCAGAGAAATATATACCGTCATTTGTTTTGCCCTATGGCAGCGCTAAGCGCTATAAAAATAATGCAAAGTTAAAATTTAAGCTTGCCCGTTAACGTGTCTTTATACATAACCCAATCACCAATAAAACTATATAAAGGATAGGTAAAGGTTGCGGGTTTGTTTTTTTCGAAAAAAAAGTGACCCACCCAAGCAAAGCCATAACCAAATAAAGGCAAACTCCAAAGCAGTAGCCACGTGGCACTGATGACAATATAGGCCAGCATTATTAGGATCAAGCTAGAGCCGATAAAGTGCAGCCGTCTACAGGTAATATTTTGATGTTGACTTAAATAAAAAGGATAAAAAGAGGCAAAGCTTTTGTATTGTTTTTCTTGTGTGTTTGTCATGAAGAATCTACCTAATTTATTTTACTGCTGAGTACTTTTAAACCCATTAGAATCATAGCGCCACCGAGCACACGATCGATCCAATGGCCTAAACGTTGAAATTTTCTATTTACACTTGGCCGAGAAAGCAAAACGACGACGGTAGAAAACCAAAGTAATTGCAATATCATCATCCAAGCTCCATAAATAATTAAATGCAATGTAGGCAAGTTGGGTGATAAAACCACGGTAAACAAAGCGACAAAATAAATTGGCGCCTTAGGGTTAAAAGCATTACACAAAAAGCCTTTCACAATTGCTGTTACATTTGAATGCTTTATGATCGTTTTTTGCGCGTTTATACTGCCCGTGTTATCAGCCGGTTTAGCGCGTAAACCTTGTAGTCCTAAGTAAAGTAAATAACAACCGCCAATAATTTTGATCGCCCATAACGCGGTCGCTGAGTTGGCAATAACTGCCGCTAAACCCAGTGCAGAATAGATGATATGTACAGATAAACCCAAGGCAATACCGATACTGACCATAAAGCCAGATTGCTTGCCATTTGACAATGTTTGCTGCGATACCAAGACAAAATCAGGGCCAGGTGAAGCTGCAGCCAATAAATGTATTGACGTAATTAACAATAACCCTTGTGCTAAGTCCATGTGTAACCTCAAAAATACCGAATAATATCGGTATCTTAGTAAAAGTAATTCCTACGTTAGCATTGCTATAATACAGCTGCAAATGTAAGTTTATAATAAATGTATACTGATAAGAACAATGCTTTTAATAGCGCACACATGTAACGATATATAAGGTATTTTAGCCAATAACGGTATAAGTATATTTTTACCGATACAGGTATATTGCTTTGTGTTTATATACAGCTTAGTAGGGTTTCCTCCCAAGTCATGAAATTAGGACGTTTTCCTCATTTCATCGAAAATATAATTATTCACTTTACCTGCAGGTAACAAATGGCAATGGCTGTAAAGATTTGTTATAAATAGGTAAAATAAATAAGATGGAAATATTTTTTCTGTAAAAGAGGAAGTTTCCTCCTATTAAGTTGTTATATTTATCTCGAGGTTAGTGCTTAATAATGGATGATGAGTCTAATAATAAAATGAGTTATAAACAGTCCACATCTCTATGGTGGTCTGTGTTTTGGAGAAGCATTTTAATTGGAGTATTTCCATTGATTTTCATAAATCTGTTACTTGTTAAAGGATTCGGTATTACAGATTCATATGCAACTTTGTTAATTAATTTGCTCTGGATTCCAGTCACTATTGGTATTCAATGCAGGGTAATTAATAGCAATAATTTTAATACATTTAGCATTCACGTTTCTAATAAAACAGATAGCGAAAAATAAATATAACAAGCTAATTAATAAGGACTGAACAGTTGGCTAGCTTCGTTCCTCGCAATTTTAGTCAACAGTTTTTTGCTTCAGAATGAGGCGTTATGTTTTTATTAAACTTTCTAGCTTGAATCAAAAAGGAGTAGCTTAATTTGTGGGGAATGTACTGGAGATATCTAGTCGCAATTTCATTGATATTAATCTTCGTTGCGTTTTTGAGTGAGCACCTGAATCTATTGGATATGGTTAATGACTCTGGCTTACTTCCAACATTTTTCTGGTTCATCATAGCGGTATTTTTTATTTCAATAACCTTTTTTCAAAATAAAGGTTTACCTTATGTGTTTCTAGGGGGCAGATTACATCTACCTGATAAGGCATGGTCGAGGTTTAACCTTTTGACCATATATCTTTTTCTAGGTTTAGCGATAATTGGCTACTTTGTTAATCAATTAGCTAGCAAGGAAGTATGGTCGTTTTATAAACTATTCGGGCAGTCGCTCTGTTTATTACTTCTTCCACTTCTTAGCTCATGGTCTGTTGTCAGGCGCGTAAAAAATATAACAAACTGTTTAAGCGGGACAAAATAGTTGGTTTTTGCTCCTGCGTCGCTTATTTTAACCAACTATTTTTTGCCCATTATTTGGGCGTTAGCTGTATGGAAACGGTATGTTGTTAATCGGAACTATTTTACTTTTAATCATTGGTCTTATTCACTCCTATTTAGGTGAGAAATACTTATTAATCCGTTTATTTCGACGTGATAATTTACCTAAATTACTCGGTAGCGATTGGTTTACTAAACGTGTTTTAAGGTTTGCTTGGCACTTAACTACACTAGCTTGGTGGGGCTTTTCTGCCATCTTGTATGTTTTATCAAATCCAAACGTAAATGTTCAAAATGAAATTCTTATAATAATTGCACTAGTATTTGCATTAAGTGGGGTAGTTTCATTACTATTTACTCGTGGTAAACATTTATCTTGGTTGTTCTTTTTTATAATTGCAGCAACGAGTTACTACGGCGTAACTTACAGCTAACAAGCATTGCAGCGTTAGCTTTACAACATAGAGTCGAGTTTTAATGAAACATAATGCAATCAACTTTAAAGATAAGTTTGCTAAATTTACCGAACATTGGTCTCCTCGTGTAATTGCTGAGATGAACGACTATCAGTTTAAACTGGTAAAAGTTGAAGGTGAATTTGTATGGCACGATCATCCTGATACGGACGAAGTTTTCATTGTAATTGAGGGATGCCTTAATATTGAATTTCGAGATGGCATAGTTACATTAGAGTCAGGTGAGATGTTTGTAATTCCAAAAGGAATTGAACATAAACCTATGGCTGTTTCTGAATGTAGAATCATGATCGTTGAACCTAAAGGTGTTGTTAATACAGGTGATTCTGGCACTGAGCTTACAGCCAAAAATGATGTATGGGTGTAATGTACAGCTAACAATAAACTAAGACAAAAACAGTTGGCTTTTTGTTCACTATATTCACTTATTTTAGCCAATAATTATTTGCCTCTTATTTAGGTGTAAATGCATGAGCAGCGTATCTGTAAACTCTAGAGTAAAATAATTTTTATGAAAAAATTGATATTAATCTTATCCCTGTGTATTTCTTCTTTTGTTTGGGGAATGAATCAGATGGTTCGATTATTGCAAAACAGTGGCTTAAAATAGTAGATGCCGGTGAGTACGCTAAAAGTTGGCAAAAATCAGATTTGCTCTTTAAATCACAACTTTCGCAAACTAAATGGGATGCAGCCCTTAAAGGCGTTCGAACACCGCTAGGTAAAGTTAAATCACGTTCGGAATTAGGCGCTAAAGAATATTCAGCACTTCCTGGTGTTCCAGAAGGCGAATATTTAGTTATTCAATTTCAAACCGAATTTCAAAATAAAAAATCAGCTACTGAAATATTAACACTTAGTAAGAGTAGTGGGTATTGGCTTCCCGTTGGTTATTTTATTAAATAAACTTTGATGTATATACACTGAGTATTAACGTTGAAGAGCAACGAGAGTAATTAAACAGGAATCGTTGGTTGTCGTTGGTGTCTTACTTTTTAGTCAACGTTTTTAGCCGCTTAATTTCGCGACTCGTGGTGGCGAGTGTCAGGAGTATAAAATGGATTATATAAATATAAATAAGCAAGCTTGGGATAAGCGCACAAAGGTTCATGTCGGTTCAAAATTTTACGATGTACAAGCCTTTAAAGACGGAAGTTCATCACTTAACGATATCGAACTTGAGCAAGTTGGAAATGTTGAAGGGAAAAAGCTTTTACACCTCCAGTGTCATTTTGGACAAGACACTTTGTCATGGGCTAGGCAAGGCGCATTGGTTACAGGAGTTGATTTGTCTTCAGAAGCAATTGCACAGGCCAATAAACTTAAATCAGAGCTAGGACTAGCAGCAACTTTTGTTGCTAAGGATATTTATCAATTTGGTCATGAGAACACAGAAAAGTTCGATATTGTATTTACCTCTTACGGGGTTCTCTGTTGGCTACCAGATCTGAAGCTTTGGGCCGAAACAATTGCTAGTTCTCTTGCAAAGGATGGTGAGTTTCATCTTGTAGAATTCCATACTTTTAACGATTTACTCTGTGGCTACTCGTATTTTTCTCGTGCTGAGCCGGATGTTGAAGAAGAAGGAACATACACGGAGAACTGTGATGGAATAACATCAAAAGTGGTAACATGGGCACACTCTTTAAGTGAGGTCATTAATTCATTAATTACCGCGGGCTTGAGTATTGAGCACTTTAAAGAATATCCTTATAGTCCGTTCAATTGTTTTGAAGGTCTAGAACATGTTTCTGAACATGGCTACCAGATGCTACACAAGGGGCAGCAAGTGCCATTAGTGTATTCAATTAAGGCGAGAAAAACCGCCTAATATAAGCATTTGGCTTGTTTTCGCTTTGTTAGTGCATTTAGCTGCTTAATGGAGCGTCGGTGTCAATTATTTGGAGAGTAAATCTATGATGGATATAAATCAAGTTACCATTTTCTTCGGTTGGTGTAGCGTTATCAATTTGGCTGTTTTCGCTTTTTCTGCCTTGTTTATTATCGTGTTTAAGACCTTTACCACTGGCATTCATAGTAAATTAATCGGGGTAGATGCTGCGCAATTGCCTGCTTTGTATTTTAAGTTTATGGGGGATTTTAAAATGTTTATCATCATTTTTAATTTAACACCGTATATCGCGTTAAAGCTCATGACTTAGTGCTAAGTTCGGTGCATATAACAAAGCACTCAAATAGCGTAAGTAACTGTTGGTTTTTGCATTATTGTCGCTTATTCTAGCCCGCTATTTTTAGCCGTATTTTTAGTTTTATATTGCGGTATTATTTTTTTGGAGTAAAGCTAGATGAATAGCATAGATCTATTCGTAAAAAACTGGGCTAGCAAAAATGTAATGACGCCAATTAATCATCATGACATTACAGAGCTTGAAGCAAAATTGAATGCTTTTTTACCCGATTCGTACAAATACTTAATATCGACATACGGTTTGGTTCACACACCAAATGTGTTGACTCGAATTTGTGATTTAGGCTCAGATGTTTCTGACGTACAAGACTTTTTAAGCCTAGAAGATGTATCTTCGCTATCAGCTTTATATGAAATGAGTGGTATGCCCAAGGGCCATATTTTGTTTGCGTCTGACTGTAAGGGCAATATGTTTTGTTTCAAACATAGTGATTGCGTAACTAAACAAAGGGATATACCGGTCTGGTTTTTTGACCATGATTTGCGTACGGTTACAAAAGTTGCTGATTCATTTACGCACTGGTTAACCCAGTTTAATGAACTTTAATTTACTCACCAAGCACAAAGTATTGATAGGGTATATTCATCACCGATCTTTTCTTTAGATATAGACAAGTAGTCTATTTAGCAGCCTATCGATAGGTTACTAGATAATTATCAATAATAACAAGCCATTAACGTCAATGTTAATGGCTTTTTTTATATGCGTTATATAAAAAGTGCTAATTTATAATTAATTCATTTAGACGTCTATACGTTTAGAGGTTGACAT
>OJDZ01000605.1_pt1 | contig 19461 bp, 11 predicted proteins | sample 1592981 | NCBI WGS metagenome assembly OJDZ01 (sample SAMN05416851, study PRJEB24817) | seawater metagenome | isolation source: Sea water | place: Canada:Atlantic | collected 2013-07
TCCGTCTCGTGGGCTCGGAGATGTGTATAAGAGACAGGGCATTCACGTGCAGATCCCCGTCAACTTTTTCTATGATCAGGTGCGCCGCACGGGTCACAGCCCCCGCGAAGGCGAATTGATCGCCGTCGGTCAGGTCTTTTTGCCGCGCACCAACTTTGCCGCGCAGGAAACCTGCCGGACCATCGTTGAAACCGAAGTGCTGCGCATGGGCTACTATATCTACGGCTGGCGCCACGTGCCTGTGGATACGTCGGTCTTGGGCGACAAGGCCAATGCGACCCGCCCCGAGATCGAACAGATCCTGATTTCGAACGCCAAGGGCGTGGACGAGGAAACATTCGAGCGCGAGCTTTATGTCATCCGTCGTCGCATCGAGAAAGCCGCGCTGGCCGCTCAGGTGCCGACCCTCTACATCGCGTCGATGTCCTGCCGGTCGATCATCTACAAGGGCATGATGCTGGCGCAGGATGTTGCCAACTTCTACCCCGACCTGATGGACGAACGCTTTGAGTCCGCCTTTGCGATCTATCACCAGCGTTATTCCACCAACACCTTCCCACAATGGTGGTTGGCGCAGCCTTTCCGCATGCTGGCCCATAACGGCGAGATCAACACGCTCAAGGGCAACATCAATTGGATGAAAAGCCACGAGATCCGCATGGCGTCGGGCACGTTTGGCGAAATGGCCGAAGACATCAAACCGATCGTTGCTGCCGGGTCGTCCGACTCTGCCGCGCTGGATGCGGTGTTCGAGGTGCTGGTGCGCGCGGGTCGTTCAGCCCCGATGGCGAAAACCATGCTGGTGCCTGAAAGCTGGTCCAAGCAGGCGGTCGAGCTGCCGCAGGCATGGCGCGACATGTATTCCTATTGCAACTCGGTGATGGAGCCTTGGGATGGACCCGCAGGCGTTGTCGTGACAAATGGTCGTCACGTTGCCTGTAACTTAGATCGCAATGGTCTGCGCCCTGCTCGTTACGTCATCACTCGCGATGGTTTTATTACTTTAGCCTCTGAAGTCGGTATTTGGGACTATGGTGAAGATGAAGTGGTTGAAAAAGGTCGTGTCGGCCCAGGTGAAATGCTGGCAATTGATACCTATACAGGTAAAATTTTTAACTCTAATGCCATCGACAATGAGTTAAAAATTCGCCATCCATATCGTCAATGGCTCGACAATAACATTCGCCGCTTAATACCTTTTGACAAATTGGATGCTAGTTTAATTGGCCAACGGGTATTTAATGATCAAGAAATAGCCCAATACCATAAAATGTTTAATTACAGCTATGAAGAAATTCATCAAGTAGTGAAAACACTGGCTGAAAATGGTCAAGAAGCTACAGGGTCGATGGGTGACGATACCCCAATGGCAGTACTATCGAGTCAACCACGTTCACTTTATGATTACTTTCGCCAACAATTTGCTCAGGTAACGAATCCGCCGATTGATCCCTTGCGTGAACGCTATGTTATGTCATTAGGCACCTGTATTGGCCGTGAACACAACGTTTTCAATGAAACCACCGGCCATGCTGATCGTATTCTATTTGCAACTCCGGTACTCATGTATACCGGATTGAAGCAGTTACGTGAGCTAGATCCAGAGCATTATCGCTCAGATACATTAACCTTGAACTATGATCAAGATGAAGGATTAGAAGCAGCCGTATTGCGTTTATGTGATGAAGCTGAAACCTTAGTTCGAGACAAAAACACCGTTATTTTAATATTATCAGATCGCCAAATACATCAAGGAATGTTGCCTATTCCCGCAGCTATGGCTGTCGGTGCAGTGCAGAAGCGTTTGGTCGATAAGCAATTACGTTGTGACTCTAACATTATTGTTGAAACGGCTTCAGTACGCGACTCTCATCAATTTGCCGTGCTTTTTGGCTTAGGTGCGACAGCGATCTATCCTTTCTTAGCTTATGAAACCATTGAGCAACTGGTAGAACAAAAACAAATTGACCTTACAGCCCGTCAAGCCGTAGTAAATTATCGTGAAGGCATTAATAAAGGCCTGTTGAAAATATTATCAAAAATGGGTATTTCAACTATAGCTAGCTACCGCTGTGCAGGATTATTTGAAGTGATTGGCCTTAATAGCAACATCATGGAGCTTTGTTTCCCTGATTTGCCAAGTCGTATCCAAGGCGCTGATTTTTCAGATATTGAACAAGACAATATCAATCTGGCTCGCAAAGCGTTTATGCCGCATAAAAAAATGAGTCATGGCGGACTATTAAAATATGTCCATGGTGGTGAATATCATGCCTATAACCCTGATGTAGTTAGCACGCTACAAACTGCCGTCCGCAGCGGCGACTATAGTGATTACCGAATATTTGCTGACCATGTTAATAACCGTCCTGCTGCTGCGTTACGTGACTTATTAGCATTTAGGGACGACCAAACGGCTATTGATATTTCTACTGTTGAGCCTGAAGCTGAGCTTTTTAAACGTTTTGACAGTGCTGCTATGTCTATCGGAGCATTAAGCCCTGAAGCTCATGAAGCACTGGCCATAGCAATGAATCGTCTAGGAGGCTTTTCAAACTCTGGTGAAGGTGGAGAAGACGAGCGTCGTTACGGTACCGTTAAAAATTCTCGAATCAAACAAATTGCCTCAGGACGTTTTGGCGTAACACCTCATTACTTAGTTAATGCTGATGTGCTGCAAATTAAAGTCGCACAGGGCGCAAAACCCGGTGAAGGTGGTCAATTGCCAGGTGATAAAGTAACACCGTTAATTGCAAAATTACGTTTTTCAGTACCCGGCGTAACCTTAATATCACCGCCACCACATCACGATATTTATTCTATTGAAGATTTGGCGCAGCTGATTTTTGACTTAAAACAAGTGAATCCAAAAGCGATTATTTCAGTAAAACTTGTTTCTGGCCCTGGCGTGGGCACTATCGCCTCGGGTGTAGCAAAAGCTTACGCTGACTTCATTACTATTTCTGGCTATGACGGCGGCACAGGCGCGAGTCCACTCACCTCAGTAAAATATGCCGGTTGCCCATGGGAGCTAGGTTTAGCAGAAGCACATCAATCGCTAGTCACCAATGGTTTACGACATAAAGTACGTTTACAAGTCGATGGCGGCTTAAAAACTGGTATCGATATCGTTAAAGCCGCAATTTTAGGCGCTGAAAGCTTCGGTTTTGGAACTGCACCTATGGTAACTCTGGGTTGTAAATTTCTCCGTATTTGTCACCTAAACAATTGTGCGACAGGTGTTGCGACCCAAGATGAAGTGCTGCGTGAACAGTTCTTTAAAGGCTTACCTGATCAAGTCATGAATTATTTTAAATTTATCGCTCAGGATGTACGAGAAATTCTAGCGCGTTTGGGGGTTGAAAGCTTAACCGCAATTATTGGTCGTACAGATTTATTGGTCGCTTTGCCGGGTATTACCGCTAAACAACAAAAATTAGATCTACGTCCTATTATTGCACCTGTGGTTGCTGGCGATGATACCGCATTGCATCAAACCACTAGCAATGAGCCTTTCGACAAAGGTGAATTGAATCAGCGATTACTTGCACTTGCTGAAGATGCAATCGCCCACAGCACAGGTGGAGAGTATCGTTTAAATATTCAGAATACCGACCGTTCTGTAGGAGCTGCGTTGTCAGGTGAAATTGCCCGTCATCATGGCGATCAAGGCATGGCCGCAAGCCCTATTAAAGTGTCATTCAGTGGCACTGCAGGCCAAAGCTTCGGCGTTTGGAATGCGGGTGGTTTAGAAATGACCCTAACTGGCGATGCAAATGACTATGTTGGTAAAGGTATGGCAGGCGGAAAGTTAACCATTAAACCGCCAAAAGGTGTGGAATACTTAAGTCACAAAACCATGATTATGGGTAATACTTGTTTGTACGGAGCCACCGGTGGCAAACTTTATGGGTGTGGCCGTGCGGGTGAGCGTTTTGCGGTGCGAAACTCGGGATGTCAGGCGGTAATCGAAGGTACTGGTGATCACGCCTGTGAATATATGACCGGCGGTATAGTAACAATTTTAGGTCAGGTGGGGGTTAACTTTGGTGCCGGTATGACCGGTGGTTTCGCTTATGTTTTAGATGAACAAGACGACTTAGCGATACGTCTAAATAATGAATCCATTGAAATGTTAGCCATAGATAAACTTAATATTCACCAAGAGCATTTACGCGGTATTATCAACCAACACTTAGATGAAACTGGTAGTTTAAGAGCAGAAGAAATATTAGCTAATTTTTCGACTTACGCACCAATGTTTAAGTTGATTAAGCCAAAAGCTGTTGATGTGAAAACCTTATTAGGTCATCGCAGCCGTTCATCCGCAGAACTACGTGTTCAAGCGCAATAATCAGAGCACAAGTGGAGTAACTAATTTATGAGTAAGAATATTTATCAGTTTATCGACGTTAAGCGAATCGACCCGCCAAAAAAAGCGATAGAGCAACGCAAAATTAATTTCGTCGAAATATACCAGCCACTAAGCAATGAACAAAGTGCGGGTCAAGCAGATCGCTGTTTAGATTGTGGCAACCCTTATTGCGAATGGAAGTGCCCTGTTCATAATTACATTCCGCAGTGGCTAGAATTAGTCACTGATGGCAAAATTATGGAAGCAGCAGATCTATGTCACGAAACCAACAGCTTACCTGAAATGTGTGGTCGGGTTTGTCCACAAGACCGGCTATGTGAATCAGCTTGTACACTCAACGATGAGTTTGGCGCTGTGACTATCGGCAACATCGAAAAATACATCACCGATACCGCAATTGCTCAAGGTTGGAAGCCTGATTTATCACAAGTCATTGCCACCGGAAAACGCGTTGCTATCATTGGCGCTGGTCCAGCAGGTATAGCTTGCGCTGATGTATTAACCAGAAACGGTGTTGAAGCAGTAGTCTTTGATAAACACGCACAAATTGGTGGCTTACTGACTTTTGGTATTCCCTCTTTTAAATTAGAAAAAGATGTTATTCAAACCCGCCGAGAAATTTTAGAAGGCATGGGGATTGAATTTCGCTTGAATATTAATGTTGGTGTCGACATTAGCTTTGCTGACATCAGTAACGAGTTTGACGCAGTATTTTTAGCCCTTGGCACTTACACCGACATGACAGGTGGTTTTGAACACGAATCTGCGCCAGGCGTATACAATGCATTAGATTTTTTGGTAGCAAACACGCAAAAATTAATGGGTCTTTCTCAAGAGGATGGTAACGTTAATGCCAAGCCTTACGTGAACTTTTCAGGTAAAAAAGTCATTGTACTAGGTGGCGGCGATACGGCTATGGATTGTGTCCGTAGCTCAATTCGCCAAGGCGCAACATCGGTCACCTGTGCTTATCGTCGTGACCAAGCCAATATGCCCGGTTCGCCACGTGAAGTACAAAACGCCAAAGAAGAAGGAGTCGATTTTCAATTTAACATTCAGCCACTTGATATTGCCACTGATGAAAATGGTAATACCTGTGGTGTGAACTTTATTAAAACCCAACTTGGCGCGCCAGATGCCAAAGGTAGACGGAATCCGGAAGCTATTGCAGGCTCTGAATTCATGATGCCTGCAGAGGCGGTGGTTATTGCCTTTGGCTTTATGCCAAGTCCGCCGCAATGGATGAAAGATGCTGGCGTTGAAGTTGATGCTAGGGGTCGTGTCATTGCCACGGACAAAAGTAGCTTTGCGTTGCAAACAAGCAAGGAAAATATCTTTGCTGGTGGTGATATGGTGCTAGGTTCAGATCTCGTGGTAACCGCTATAGATCAAGGTCGAAAAGCCGCAATGGGCATACTTGACTTTGTCATGACCGCGAAGAAAAAAGAAGCATAAAGGTAGCTAACCTCAACTTGGGTTACTGGACTTTATAATCATTTGATTTATAAAGTTATTGGCTAAATTATTAATTATGTATTTTTCAGTGATAGATTAACAAAGCCTCAATGATGAAATTTAAGTGTTTAACAAGGCATTTTTACAAACTAATAGCGAGCTATTGGGCGTGAAAATAACGCTGTTAGGTGCTTAAATAGTATTATTGAGTAAAGTAGCTTAACCGGAGTTGAGGTTAGTTAGTATCACTTTAAAATACCGTTAACATTGTTATTTTAAAATGATTATTATTAAAAAGCTTTGTTTAGGAAACATCGTAAAACAGTACTACCGCGAATGGCCTTACACTGATTTATATTAAGTTAATTGCTTAATTGATAATTGGTTACGGCCATTATCTTTTGCCTGATATAACTGCTCATCCGCAAGCTTAATCCAATCCCCGATATTTTCAGATAATGCCGCGTTGGCTGCGATAGCGCCAATGGATATGGTAATGCCAATAAAGTGGTGCGCATCGTATGGAAAACAATGGTGAGCTATTTCTAGACGTAATTCGTCAAGTTTTTTCAACACACCATTCTGTTCATCATGTTGAACAACAATAATAAACTCCTCACCGCCAAACCGCGCAACAATATCACTACGACGATCAAACTTGCATTTCATTAATTCGCCAACATAAGTTAAGCAGTTGTCACCAATCAAATGACCATATTCATCATTAAGTTTTTTAAAGTGATCAAGATCTAACATCGCAACCACCATTGAAGCATTATTTCTTGACAATATAGCTTGTAGCTCACTAAATTTATTTTCTAAGTATCGACGATTATATAAACCGGTTAAGCTGTCTTTATTAGCTAATTCTTTCAGGTTTTTATTTGCCTCATTTAATTCTTTAGTGCGTTTTTCAACTTTTTCTTCCAAGACAACCTGCTGTCTGAGTAATGCAGTTTGTGACTGCTGTAATTTATCATATAAACTCAAAAACTCAGTTGGGGCATCATAAGGAATAGGCTTGTAGCTCTTCTTACCATCGCCATGCGCAAGTTCATTGAGTACAAATGCCAATGGTCGACTTAAAGTGCTAGAAAATTGATTCGCTAATAAGATGACAAAAATAAAAATTACAGACAATGACATGAAAATAGTTAAGTATTGCTGTTCAATCAACTGTAAAATCTGTCCATGTTCAATTAAAGCAAAGACTTTCCAACCATTACTGAGCTCTATTTGACGATATAAATATCGTTTTTTATTCGCACCATAGGTGTCAATCATTATCAACTTATGCTGTAAATTTGATTTCTCAAAAGAAAAATCAAATTTAGTTAGCGTTGTTAGTGCTAAACTCGATTCAGCATAAATAACATTGTCATTTTCATCCGTTAAAACCAGATCTATTTCACGATCATTCATCGCATCACGATTAACTTTTTCAAACATATTGAGGTTTAAAGAACCCTCAACAATTCCCGTTGGGTTTTTACTATTTTGCCCATAAATAGGGGCACTTATCGCCACAATAGGGTCAGAACCAAAACCTCTACCAAGAAAAACGGGGGAAACATAAAGTGACTGATGAAAAAATGCTTGAATAAAATAAGAGCGATCTGCCAAAGTAAACCCTGTTGGGGGTAAACTTTCCATTAAAGCGCGAGGTGATGACGTCACCACCGTTGCGTCTTGATCAGCAACTAGCATCGTCAGAAAGCCAGGATAAAGTTCATGCACTTTGAATAAAGCATCATCGTAATTACTTGGCTCAATAATAGATAATTGATTGGCTATCTGCGCAATAGCTTTTTTGTGTTCCTCGACATGATTCTCAATAATTCGAGCTAAATATTGGCTACTAATATTCAACTTGTCTTCAAATTGCTGATCTTGTATCTCATTCAAGCTACGACTCAATAATAAACAAACACCAACAACAAAAAATGCTGACATGATCCACAAAATATAGTGTAAATATTGCTTAAGGTTTTTCACTAATGGTGGTTGTTGCGACTTGACCCAACCACTTAATTTATCACTGAAAATAAAAATTAATATAACAGCTAAGCTAGTATAAAAAATTGCGTTAATACTTTGTTTAAAAAATGAGAAAAGTAAATAGTCCTGAGCATCTGCGTTGGTAAACCATATGATTGCTGCCGTCAGCGGCATACCAATAATTAGCCAATACAAAAAGTCAGCGGTTGGCAAGTACCAGCCACGGCCACGCAGAAAAGCAACAAATAACGCTTCTAAACCAAAAGTAAAAAAGCCAAAGGGGTGCCCCCAAATTAGCCATAATGGTGAGACACAAATTAAAGCACATAATAAAGTTAATACGGGGCGTAGGTAGGCAGCCGCAACAATAAAGGCTAAGTTACCAATAATTAAAGTTATATTGTATGCAAGTTCAATCGGAAAACTATTAAGAACCGCGCCTAACAACCCTAAAATCAAAGCAAAGAGAATAGATTTACTTTGGCTAGGTTTTGTCTCAACAATGTCGTCATTAAGCTTTAAAGCTGTCTTAATTGGCGAGATAGCCATGTATAATTACCACTTCAATCGTTTATAAATTGCTAAGATTAAAACTGCTTAAAAAGGAAATGTGTTCTGAGGCAGTAAAGTTCTTTACCAACTCTGAACATAATTACTACGTTCAGCAATATCCATATATTGATTGTACAGCTAAAGTTTACACATAATAGTTAACAATATCTGCTATTAAACTATACTGCATCAAATGCAAAAGCCCTGTCAATATTATTGCAGGGCTTTAAAGAATAACCTAACGCTGATGTGCTATAAAATTTGGTTTAAACCATATCGCTAAATGGGTTCTTTGTGGGCAGTAGTATTTTATTAGCAAAACCGGTAACACTAATATCCTGATCCGTTAACGAAACATCATCATCAGTCAAAGTACCATCACCAAAACGGTAAATAATCTGAAAATCTCCATGATCAGCTTGGGCTTGATAGTTCATTCTGGCTTGCTCGACAGTAACTGACTTGTCTTTATAATTTTGAATAGCGTCACTACCGTGTCGCTTTTCCATCATCGACAAAGTTACCGCAGGTGAGAATAAAGTCGCCGTTGCATTATTGCCACCAAAGCCTTTTGAGTTGATAAAGGCAACATCCATCGCTGGGCAATCCCAATGTTGGGTGGCAATATTTAAACGCTCGTTATAAACATCATCAGCAACTTTATCAATCGTTGTAATACCTGGCATAATGTTATGAGCAAAGATACCTAACGCCATAGCAACCTGATCGCCACTTGCAGGACCAATCGTATGACCAACAAATGCTTTTGGCGCAGCGACTGGCCAATTATTAATATCAAAGCTTTTGGCAACACGATCATAAATCAATGACTCTGTAACACGGTTTTGCGGCGTACTAGAGCCATGGGCTAAGATAAAACTACGTTGCTGAACAGATTCTGCACCGACAATAGATTTAGCCAGTGAAACTGATTTAGCCATAGTAATGTAATTACCCGGGCCCGGTGCAGTAATCGACTTTTTAATGCCATCGGCATTGGTATAAACGTCAGCAACTGAACCTAAAACATTCGCACCAAGTTCAATCGCTAAGGCGTCATCCATTAGAATAATAAATTGCGCCGCTTCACCAATAGTAAAACCGCAGTTATCGCCAAATGGACGGCTGGTACGACGATGATCGGCAACACCATTACCATCTATCTTTTTCAAACCTTCTTCATTGGCAAGTGCACTCATATTACCAAAGCCTTCAACAACTTCTGGCGTAATTGCGCAATCATTACTACCAACAATCGCTAGGCGTATGCGACCGGCTTGAATATCCTGTACGGCAGCCTTTAAGTTATATAAAAATGTTGCACAAGCACCGGTAGAGGTAAAGGTGGTACCTACATTGCCGGTAACATAGGCGTTAACAAAATCAGTCGGCATAGTATTCAAGCCAAGTGCTAAGTTTTTTGTAGATACCCGCTCGCCTTTGAGGCGGCTTTGCATCATACCACCAACCCCTTCGGCTTGCGTTTGGCCAAACACAGACGCTGAATAAGTGCCAATTTCGTCTGGGCTAATTTTATCGACAATTTCATTCCAACTATAACCGGTCGAATGAATAGCATCGGCAGCACCAAAAATAGTGGCTTGCAAACCGCGTGGTTGATAACGACTGTTATATAAGCTTGCTGGTTTAAAGCCGGTAGGAAATTGTCCTGCCGCCTTAATAGGGTTATCACGTGTTGAATCAAGTTTCACTTCGACTTCGCCGGCAATATCAACACGAACACGCTTATCTTCTAATTCGGTAATTTTCCATGTTCTTGGTAATGGGCTCGGTAAGTCGCGGGCACGTGTTTCAAAGCTTATGCCCTGTTCGCCGGCATCCATGGTTAATTTTTGCTGCCACGGAGTTGCATCAGGATCAAAGTGTTCATGTTCAATTTTACGGATCAAGGTGCCGGCTAATATTGCTGCACCGAAACGTTGTTCAACATCAGATTTGGCAACAACCTTGCCGTCGCCATCCACTAACTTGCCATCTTGGCTGGTTAATAAATTCATTAACGTCGCAAGACCAACAAAAGTTTCTTGGCGAGCTTCAGCATTTAATTTATCGATAACAATACGGCGAAAGCCTTGATGAAATGATGTTCTACCTGCGGCGTTAATGCCGCCCATGCCAACTATAATCGGTAACGCAGTCATGAAAAATCTCTTTAAATTCAAACTAAATATTTATATTGTCCAGTGTAAGAGTTACGGTTAACAAATAATATTCATTTATAGCCAAAAAATATGGCAAACTAGCCAAAAGTACCTAAATAGATAATTTTGATAGCAATGAAAGCCAAATTAAAACGCAATAAAGACAAAACGATTAACGTTGCGCTGCTGCTTTATGATCATATGTTAGCAACTAGTGTCAGCCTGCCGGTTGAAATGCTGCGCGCTGGCGAAGCCGTTGCTTTGCAGGAAAATCGTCAGGCTCCGCGTTTATCAATTCAAATGGTTGCCGAAAGCATTAAACCCATCTCCACCCGTGCTTTAATTAAATTGCTACCCGATACTGACATTGAGCATGCACAGCATCCTGATTTTGCCTTTATTCCCAGTTTGTGGCGCAACCCTAGACCAACAATCGCCAAGCAACCTAAAATGCTCAAGTGGCTAAGTGATACATGGCAACAAGGCACAACCTTGATTGGTGGTGGTACTGGTGTTTGTTTGATGGCGGAAGCGGGTATTTTAGATCATCACCCAGCGACAACCCATTGGCATTATGTTGAGCAATTTAAACGTGATTATCCAAAAGTAGATTTAAAACCAGATTTTTTTATTACACAATCTGAACGTACTTACTGTGCAGCTAGCCTAAACGCCCTCGCCGACATTGTCGTACATATTATTTTTCAAGTTTATGGTCAAAATGCTGCCCAGCAGGTAGAGCGAAACTTTTCCCATGAAATTAGAAAACCTTATGAAGAACAGCGCTATTTGGAAGGTGCGGTTGATCGCCATCCCGACGAATTAATCAGCCAAATTCAGTTTTGGCTAAAAACTAACTTAAGCTCAACCTTAACCCTAAATGAAATCGCACAGCAATTTGGTATCAGCCAGCGTTCATTTACCCGTCGATTTAAAATCGCCACCGGTGTCAATGCCGCGCAGTATTGGCAAAAATTAAAAATAGAAACAGCAAAAGAATTATTGGCCGCCAGTAATTTATCAATCCAAGAAGTGGCTTTTCAAGTGGGCTATCAAGACCAAGCAAACTTTACCCGCTTGTTTAAAAAAATACTCAACTTAACGCCAAAAGCTTATCGCGCCATGGTGAGAAAAAAGCTCTTTAGCAATGATTAGCTATTAATTGACTATGCACAAAATTCGCTGTGCAAAAAACTAATCAATTTCACCACTGAAGGATTGGCGATACTGTAATAGATGGTTTGTGATTCTCGACGAGTTTTGACTAAACCATCTTGGCGTAATCTCGCTAAATGCTGCGATAGACTGGACTGGCTTAACTCGATAAAGTTATTAAGCGCAGTGACTGACAGTTCTTTTTCGCCTAAATGACATAATATTAATAATCTATGTTCATTGCTCATCGCTTTCAATAAATCTGCCGCCTGCGAAGCATTCTCACGCATGTCTTTAATATTAATATCTGCTAACTCGGCCATTTATTACTCTCATGCTTATTATCGTATTATTACCAGAAATCATTTCTAGTTGGATCTTACATTAGATACTGCTAATATAAAAGTATATTACAACTTGCTAATATAGATAACACTTCAAGGAAGCATTTTGAATTACCAACGCCTACTAAACTTCGCCATCGCAAAACCGAAAGTGATTTATAGCCTGATCCTGCTAGTTACATGCTTAAGTTTGGCGATGCTGCCGCAAATATCTATCGACACTGATCCTGAGAATATGCTCAGCCAGGATGCCCCAGCGCGCATATTTCATAATCAAATAAAAACTGATTTTCTAATGCGCGATATGATTGTCGTTGGCTTAGTTAGCAAAAGTAGTGTTTTTACACCTGAAACCCTGACCGTTATCGAACAGTTGACTAACGATATTCTGCTGCTTGATGGTGTTATTGCCCAAGATTTAATGTCATTAAGTGTTGTCGACAATATTCGCCAGCTCACCAATGAACAAGGGGTAAATCAAGGTATAGCCTTTGAATACTTAATGAAGCAAGCCCCAACCAGTAGCCAAGCTAGCAGCGAAATTCAACAAGCCGTAAAGCGCTTACCTATGTTGAACAATACCTTGGTTTCTGGCGACGATAAAGCCGTAGCAATTTACGTACCTATTGTGGCAAAAGATCAGAGCTACATTATCGCGGAAAAAATCCGTGCTTTAGCCGGTAACATCGCGGCAATTAAACAAGAGAACTTGGCCTTTCATATTACCGGTTTGCCGGTTGCTGAAGACCAATTTGGCTATGAAATGTTTGTCCAAATGGGCGTTGCGGCGCCATTGGCTGGCTTAGCAATATTTATTTTACTGTGGTATTTCTTCCGTAATATTGTCTTGATTATCGCCCCTATGGTGGTCGCTATGGCAACGGTATTAATTATTATGGGTAGCTTAATTGGCTTAGGGTTTACCGTGCATATTATGTCGTCGATGATCGCGATATTTCTCATGCCAATCGCCGTGGTCGATTCTGTGCACATTTTATCTGAATTCGCCGATCGCTTTAAAGCCGGTGACGATGCTAAAAAAACCATTAAAAAGGTCATGGGACATTTATATAAACCTATGCTATTTACCTCGATAACGTCCGCGGTTGGTTTTTACTCGCTGATGTTGACACCGATCCCGCCTGTGAAGGTATTTGGCGCCTTTATCGGTACTGGTATTTTGTTAGCCTTTGTCTTAACCATTACTTATATTCCTGCTTATATCACCCGCATGAAACCTGAAACACTCGCTAAATTGCAACGCGCTATACAGTTGATGGAAGAAAAAGGCCGTTTGGCGACCGTTTTGGCGGCACTTGGTGCATTTTCAGTTCAGCGCAGTAAGTTGATATTAATTGCTTTTATCGCGCTATTTGCCATCAGCCTTGCGGGTATTAATCGTATTGAAATTAATGACAACCCGGTCAATTGGTTCAAAGCCGATCATGAAATTCGGCTGGCTGATAAAGTACTTAATGAGCACTTTGCTGGTACATATGACGCTTGGTTAGTATTTAGCAATACTCAACAGCAGCAACAAAGTGCGCTCGATAGTTTTCAACAAGCACTTGTTAGCGCGAACGACGGCGCAACAAAAAGTGTGATATCACAAGCTTTTGAGCAATGGCGAACAAATACTGGTGCTGATAAACCCTCGTTCTTTAACACAGAGTTATTAATTCAACTTGATGACTTGCGCTTTAGTGCAAGCAATTTAGAGCAACCTTGGCTCGAGCAGCTTTATACCATCAGTGAGCAAGCTGTGAACGCACAAAAAATATTCACTGACCCCAACATGCTCAATTGGTTGGTGAAATTGCAAACGGCGATGGTCAATAAAGGTGATGTCGGTAAGGTTAATAGCTTGAGTGATATTGTTCGCACAGTAAATCGTGAACTCAACTCAGGTGATGATGCTGACTTTGTGATCCCTAATACCAGCAATGGCGTTGCGCAAACCTTATTGCAATTCCAGTCTTCTCATCGACCACAAGATTTATGGCACTTTGTTAGCCCTGATTACCAACGGACACTTTTATGGCTACAAATGACCAGTGGCGACAATCAGCATATGGCAAACATCGTTACTTGGTTAGAAGATTATATTGCTACCAACCCACCGCCAATTAACGTTAAGCATCAATGGGCCGGTAAGTCATACCTTAACGTGGTATGGCAAGACGCGATGGTAAGCGGCATGATTGATAGCTTGATGTCGTCATTTGTCATGGTATTTCTGATGATGGTAATACTCTTTCGATCAATAAAATATGGCCTATTGGCAATGCTACCACTGACCTTTACTATCACCATGATCTACGGTCTTGTCGGCTGGTTTGGTAAAGCCTATGACATGCCTATTGCGGTACTATCGGCGTTAACTTTAGGGCTATCGATTGATTTCGCTATCCATTTTATCCAGCGTATTCGCGAACTTGAAACTGAACAACGCAGCTTAAACCGAGCGCTTATAGCGATGTTTCAAGAGCCGAGTCGTGCTATCGCCCGTAATGCCATTGTTATTGCCATTGGCTTTACGCCCTTACTGCTGTCACCGCTTATGCCTTATATCACCGTAGGCTTTTTCTTAGCCAGCATTATGATTTTATCCGCATTGGTCACCTTAGTGCTGCTGCCCGCGTTGCTGACCCTATTAGATCGTAGCCGCAATACTAGCCACGACATAAATTTAAAGCCCTAAAACAGGAAAGTATCATGATAACTAACTTACTGAATAATTGGATAAAACCTACTAAAAATAGAGTTAAAATGGCCATGTCGCTGACCTTACTTTTGGCAAATAGCTTGAGCGTATACGCGCAAGAGCCGGCGACTTTAGCCAATGAAAGTGATAAAACAAAGCAAGTAGAGAATATTATCAAGCAAGCCAACCTTGCTTCTTATTACGCCGGAGATGATGGCAGCGCTGAAGCGCGCATGATCATTGTTGATGAAAACGGTAAGCGCCAAATGCGACAATTCACTATTTTGCGTAAAGACCAGCAAGACTTGGGCGACCAAAATATATTGGTGTTTTTTTCGCAGCCCAGTAATGTCAAAGACACCGTTTTTCGGGTCGAGAAAAAGCTTGCAAACGATGATAACCGTTGGTTATTTTTACCCGCACTGGATTTAATAAAGCGCATTTCTGCCGGTGATAAACGCACTTCGTTTGTTGGCTCACACTTTTACTATGAAGATGTCTCTGGCCGTAACCCGCAAGAAGATAATTTCACTTTAGTCAGTGAAGACCAAGCAGCCTATGTTATTAACGCTAAACCCAAAGATGCTCAAAGTGTTGAGTTTAGTCACTACACCGTAAAAATTGATAAGAACAACTTCTTGCCAATAGAAACAACCTATTTTGATCACAACAATCAAGCAACGCGTAAAATGGCGGTACTGCAAGTACAAGAGATTAACGGTATACCCACAGTGATGAAATCACGTATTACTAACCTAGGTAATAACAGTTATACCGAAATGCAATTTCGCCATGTGAAATATAATGTTGGTTTGCCTGACAGCCTATTTAGTGAGCGCAGCATGCGCACGCCACCTAAAGCTTGGCTAGATTAATCTAGCCCCATAACCTGATAAATATTATGCCTTTTACTAGCCGAGCATTATGCAAAAAACAGCTACGCAATCGCTTATTGCTGAGCACTTTCCTGTTTGTCACTCAGCTATCAGCGTTCGCAAGCAACGAAAGCTATGCTGACACTGAGCAAAAAAATCAGCCCACTGAAGAAAGGGCAGATAATTTGGCTGACGGATGGAGTGAAGAGTGGAATGAAGAGTGGAGTGAAGAAAAACAACCATCACCATGGCAGTTAACAGGGTTTGTTGAGGCCGCCTACGGGCAGTTTTTACAAACTAACATCGTAAAAAATAGTGCTGCACTGAACGAATTCAGGGCCAGAGCTAATCTCGACTATAGTCATAATATGTTCAGCGCCAGTGGTAAAATTGATAGCTATTACGATGCAATATTAGCTAAAAACATTTGGCAGACCCGAGAATTAAGTATTAGCGCCAGTCCATTCAGTTTTGTTGATATTAAGGCGGGCCGACAAGTATTAACTTGGGGCACGGGTGATTACCTATTTCTTAATGATTTATTTGCTAAAGATTGGCAATCATTTTTTTCAGGCCGTGCAGATGAATACTTAAAAGCACCGTCAAATAGCCTCAGAAGTAACTGGTTTTTTAACGACGTAAGCTTCACCTTAGTATGGACTCCTGAGTTTACCGCTGATCATTACATCACGGGCGAACGCTTTTCATTTTACTCACCACAAGCACAGCAATTAATCGCACCCGAGCAATCTTTTAATATCGATAAAACCAATAAAGCCCAGTGGTCAGCGCGGTTAAAAAGCCGCATTAACGACATAGAAATTGCCCTGTACGGTTATCAAGGTTTCTGGCCCACGCCAACAGGAATTAAACAAATAAGCCATGATATTAGTCAAAATCAAGCTTACTTTCCGAAATTAAACTCATGGGGTATCAGCGCGTTAAGTCCTTTCAACGGCGGCATTATCAACGTTGAATACGCTGCCTATAATAGTATTGAAGATAGTCATGGCAACAACAACTTGATAGCCAATGGTCAACACCGATTGTTAATTGGCTACGAGCGAGAAATAGCAAAAAATTTCACTGCCGGTATGCAGTACTATTTAGAACGGACAAAACACTACCAAGCACTGATAAGTAATAGCGCGACACCTGAGCAAGTAGTGGCTGAAAACCGGCAGTTATTAACCTTACGTTTAACTTACCGTGCACAGCGACAAACCCTAATTTATTCACTATTTAGCTTTTATTCCCCCAGTGACAAAGATGGCTATCTCAAGCCTTCTGTTAATTATCAATATAATGACCAATGGCTATTTAGCGCGGGCGCAAACATATTTTTTGGCCAAGATGAGTTTTCATTCTTCGGGCAACATCAAGATAACAGTAATGCTTGGTTAAGGGTTCGTTATCAGTATTAAAAGTAATCGATAGCTACAGCATGCTGTCTCTGTAATATCACTTATACCACAAAGAAAACATTAGTCTCAATGTAATAACACTTGTTTTGCATTAGATTTTGTATTGAAAAATTACCATAGTCACTTGTTATGCGTTACTTCGACATAAGTGTGAAGTCATATTCTAAATATAGTTTTAACTCTGAAATTGACTCCCTTTCCCATTGAAGTGATTCGCTAATCCCTTGAATCTCAGCGACATAGTTATCTCCAAAAATTTTGATTGTCTTATTTAAATCTTCTGCGATTAACTTTAAAAGCTCATTTCTATATTTTTGAGGGTTAATAATGCTTAATACAAGTTCTCCTGCATTGAAAATCTCAGTGCGACCATAATTTTTAGTTTTTTTAATAAAATCATTTAATTGCTCTATTAATTCTTCAACATTTGAGTCTGATTTTATTGGTGTTTTAATATATAAAAAAGCCTCAGAAGTATCAGCTCGGCTACCAAGAGATAGCTCTAATTGAAAATTATCGAGCGATATTGGATAAATGATTTCATTTCCCACAGCAATTTCAATAGTCTTTTTCTTATTTGCAGCTTTAAGAATGCCCTTTACTGTTTTATGTAGCTCTGTGGTTCTTGAAGATTCGTCACGAGTATCATTTGTTAAAATGATTTTTTGAATTAAATAATCAGCAGGCTTTACTAACGTTATTGCTGGTGAGTCAAACACATTAATCCTAGATCCAGTAACAACGATTCTTTCTACACCTTCTGCAAACGCATTAGATGATAAAAGTAATATGATGAAAAAAATAATCCTTTTAAAGCTCATTTGATACTCCGTGATTGAATTTATAAAACGCATAATAATTTAAAAAGATAAAAAAGATAAAAATGACACTCAATCTAATTATGCATGGTTAAGGGTGCGTTATCAGTATTAAAAGTAATCGATAGCTACAGCATGCTGTCTCTGTAATATCACTTATGCCACAAAGAAGACATTAGTCTCAATGTAATAACACTTGTTTTACATTAGATTTTGTATTGAAAAATTACCATAGTCACTTGTTATGAGTAACTACCACCGTTCCCCGATTATGTTATTTAATCGTTTTTGAAGATCATCTTCTTTTGTGTACCAAACGCCGCCAAGTAAATCTCTAAACTCAGGATTTCTTCTTGCTTCAATTTCGATTTTATCAATAAACTCAGTTCCGTGATAATTTAACAAATCCTCTAAAGGGCCAGCAGCTAAGACACCTAAAACATCATCTGATGGTTCTTTCTCGAGTACCGTAAGTATTGCTGAAAAGCAATCTTCGGGACTCTCTGAATCATCTAAAACTAACATAAACTTATCAATTGCCCAGTACGAGGGATGACCTTCTTTTTGATGAGGAGGAGCACTTTGTACTCCTATATAAGCATCAGCCCAACTTTCAATTTGACTTCTATCCATGAATTACTCATAACGCCCTGTTAAGGGGCAAATTGTAGTTGGCTAAAATGTGAAGCGGAGCGGAACCAGCCAACTGTAATTTGTCCCGCTTAAACAGCTTGTTATATGCCGATTGGTACAGATGTAGTAGCTCAGACCTGATCATACAGTTAATGCAGTTATTAGTAATTCATCGATTTTTTTCATTAAAACTTTCTAAATCGGCCATTTGTGACAATAATGCATTTCTATAAACCATTGAAATTTCCATTTCTTGATTCCTTTGTATTATTTTTTATAAAAAATGTTCTTTATTAATGTCGCGTGCAACTGCTCATCTTCAGATAGACCTTTATCTCGGTCATAACCTTTAGGGCAATACTCTCTGCTACTCTGCCCTAAAATTGACAATGAATTCAACCATCCTAGTCGGTTTACAAGGCTGACCGATTTTCCTAGTAATTTATTATCACGTTTACGAATTACTGATGTTTTTCTAGAAACAATTGGACCTATTTGAGAAAGAAATTCACTCTCTTTATACTTACCAATAATGAAATATTTTTCGAGTTTAATTTTGTTAATCAATAAATTATCACTAATAACATAGCGTTGATTGACTTTCCATTTTTCTTCGGGCATATCTGGCATAGGTATGAAATATTCTTCTCCTAATCCCACTCGTTCATAAATATACTGACCAGTACGGCCTTCTTCATTACAGTACTGTTCAAATAAATAATTAGAAAGAATCCTGTCGCCATTGCAACCAACAAAGCTGCCGACAATAATAATTACGGTGAACCAAATAAAACTTTTCATGATTTATTCCTTTAAAATCAATAGGCAGCTAAAAAGGTACAGGTATCCAACTACTTATTTTAAACTCCGAATTCTTCTAGGCATATAACGCCGTTTTAAGCGGCAAATTACAGTTGGCTAAAATAAGTGAGGCACGAACAAAAAGCCAACTGTAATTTGTCCGAC
>OJDZ01000614.1_pt1 | contig 19237 bp, 18 predicted proteins | sample 1592981 | NCBI WGS metagenome assembly OJDZ01 (sample SAMN05416851, study PRJEB24817) | seawater metagenome | isolation source: Sea water | place: Canada:Atlantic | collected 2013-07
CGGAGGCAGCACATCTCATGAGACGCGTTGTAGTTACCGGTCTTGGCATGCTTAGCCCATTAGGCAATAGCCCTGAATCAACTTGGCAAAACTTACTACTTGGTAAAAGTGGTATTTCTGACATTACGCATTTTGATACTTCAGAGTATCCAACGCGTTTTGCGGGTTTAGTTAAAGATTTTGACGCACAAGACTACATGGCTCGTAAAGAAGCCAAAAAAATGGACTTATTTATTCAATATGGCGTTGCAGCAGGTGTGCAAGCTATCAAGGACTCTGGTTTAGAGGTTAATGAAGCTAATGCTCAGCGAGTTGGTGTTGCAATAGGCTCTGGTATCGGTGGATTGGGTTTAATTGAAGAAAATCATGCAAAACTTTTAAAGAATGGCCCGCGTAAATTATCGCCGTTCTTTGTGCCTTCTACCATCATTAATATGATCTCTGGCCACTTGTCTATCATGTTTGGTATGAAAGGCCCAAATATTTCAATCGTTACCGCCTGTACTAGTGGTGTTCACAATATCGGCCATGCTGCACGTATGATTGCTTATGGTGACGCTGATGCTATGGTTGCCGGTGGTGCTGAAAAGGCTTCTACTACTATGGGTATGGGCGGTTTTGGTGCTGCACGTGCAATGTCAACACGTAACGATGCACCTCAACAAGCGTCTCGTCCTTGGGATAAAGATCGCGACGGTTTCGTTTTAGGTGACGGTGCTGGAGTACTTGTTTTAGAAGAGTATGAACATGCAAAAGCACGTGGTGCCAGAATTTATGCAGAACTTGCAGGTTTTGGCATGAGCGGCGATGCATACCACATGACTTCTCCACCTGCTGATGGCGCTGGTGCTGCATTAGCGATGAAAAATGCTATTAATGATGCCAAAGTCGATCTTACTAAAATTGGTTATATCAATGCTCATGGTACGTCTACACCTGCTGGGGATATAGCAGAAAGCAATGCGGTTAAATCAGTATTTGGCTCTTCAGCTTATGATGTATTAGTCGGTTCAACTAAATCTATGACAGGCCACTTATTAGGTGCTGCAGGTGCTGTTGAAGCAATATTTAGTATTCAAGCATTAGTGAACAATATGGTACCACCAACAATTAATTTAGATAACCCTGGTGAAGGGTGTGATCTTGATTATATTGCTCATACAGCGCGAGATGTTAATTTAGACTACGTTTTGTGTAACTCGTTTGGTTTTGGCGGCACAAACGGATCGTTAATATTTAAGAAACTTTAGTTAATTTTAATGCCATAGTCGCTTTAATTTCACTATATGTCGACTATTCGTTAAAACTACTTGAATTCAATTGCTTAAGCCTGAATACTTAGTGTTCAGGCTTTTTTATGGCGACTATTATGACAACAATGGCAAGCGTAGCATTAAGTTTTGTAGATGGACAACTTGCTGATACGATCTCAATTAGCGACCGCGGTTTAGCTTATGGTGATGGTTGCTTTACTACTGCTCTAGTTATCAATGGTGCAGTAGCTATGTTGCCCCAACACCTTAATCGTTTACTAGAGCAAAGTAGGCAACTTGGGTTACCTAGTTTCGATCTAGCCACATTAAAAGTTACTATAACTAACTTAAGTGCTGGGATTTCAATTGGCGTTATAAAAGTTATTGTTACCTGTGGCAGTGGTGGCCGCGGCTATTCACGCTTGGGTGTTGAACAAGCTAAAGTGATTGTTTCTTTTCACGATTGCCCAAAGTACTATGCCCAATGGCAAAAAGAAGGAATAACTGTTGGTATAAGCGAGCAAAAGCTAGGTATTAATCCAATGCTTGCCGGTTTAAAACATTTAAATCGCTTAGAACAAGTTATGTTAAGAGCTGAGCTAGATAAACGCCCTGAAGATGATTTACTTGCCTGTGATATCAATAACAATATTATTGAGTGTTGCAGTGCTAATGTTTTTTGGTTAAAAGCAGGCCAATGGCAAACGCCGTCTTTATCAACCGCTGGCGTTGCAGGTTTAATGCGCGATAAAATTTTATTAAATTATCCCGAAATTATGCCTGCTAATTACGTTTTAGAAACATTGAATAATATTGAAGCCATGTTTATAAGCAACGCTATTTTAGGTATAGTGCCGGTAAAGGTTTTTAATGACCGTCAATTAGATACATCATTGGTTAGAAACATACAAACCCAGTGCATGAATTATTAAAAGTTTACAAAATATGTTTAAAAAAACACTTCTGACTTTAGCCGTTTCAGTATTACTTAGCATTATTGCTGTGATAGTTGTTATGCTGATAGCTGAAAAAAAAGTACAGCAGCCTTTAAACTTAGTACAAAGTGAGTTTATCACCGTTAAATCGGGCACTTCTTTTAATGCTTTTTCAACGCAATTGGTTAATAAACAATGGCTAGACAATGATTTTTGGTTACGCGTCTATGCCAAATTTAATCCGACGCAAAGCAAAATTAAGTCAGGTACTTATCAAGTAACAACTGAAACCAATATTTTATCTTTATTAAACTTAGTTGTCTCAGGCAAAGAACATCAGTTTTCTATTACTTTTATTGAGGGAAGTACTTTCAAACAAGTTTTAACTCTGTTGGCGCAACACCCAAATATTAGTCACCAACTCGTCGGTTTGTCACCTAGCGCCATCGCTAAAAAATTGGCTATTGTTCAAGATAACCCAGAAGGTTGGTTATTCCCTGAAACGTATGCTTTTACGCAGGGTGCCTCAGATATTAGTATTATTAAAAGAGCTCATAAAAAAATGCAAAGTGCATTGGCAGAACATTGGGAAAATAGAGCAGATAACTTACCTTATAAGTCAGCATATCAAGCGCTGATCATGGCATCAATTATCGAAAAAGAAAGTGGTAAATATGCTGAACATCCACGTATTTCATCGGTATTTGTTAATCGCTTGAACAAACATATGCGTCTACAGACCGATCCCACAGTTATTTATGGTTTAGGTGAAAGGTACCAAGGTGATATAACATACGCTCATTTGCGAGAAAAAACCGCTTATAATACCTATAAAATAAAAGGGTTACCGCCAACACCAATTGCTTTACCTGGGGCTCAAGCTTTAGAAGCTGCATTACACCCTGAGTTGAGCGATTACTTATATTTTGTTAGCAATGGCGCCGGAGAACATATATTTTCCACTAATCTTGCTGATCATAACCGCGCAGTGAATAAATATCAGCGCTAGTAGAGTTAACTTTAATTACACAGTAGATATACAAAAGTAATAGCAATAGAGAATGATATGAATAAAGGTTTTATGGTTGTTTTCGATGGTAGTAATGGCGCTGGTAAAACAACCGTTATTAATGAAGTTGAAAAATATATCGCACAAAAAGGTTTAGATGTAGTTTTAACAAGAGAGCCTGGTGGTACAAACATTGGGGAAAAAATCAGAAATATTATTCTTGATCCCACCACACCAGAAATGTGTGACACAACAGAGCTTATGTTATTTGGTGCCGGTCGAGCACAGCATATACAAGAAAAAATAAAGCCTGCCTTACAAGCAGGGAAAATCGTTATTTCAGATCGTTTTGACGCGGCAACCTTTAGTTTTCAACATTATGCTCGTGGTATTGATTTAACTAACATTATGCAAATTAATGATTTAGCATTAGCAGGCTTTAAACCTGATATGAATGTTATTTTAGACTTAGACCCTGTTGAAGGCTTGAACAGAGTGATGAGTCGTGGTGAAGGGCTTGACCGTTTAGAAGATGAAAAATTAGATTTCTTAGTTAAGGCTAGAAATGGCTACTTAACACAAGCGAAAGAGCAACCAGAGCGTTTTGAAGTGATCGATGCTTCACAATCTAAAGCTGCAGTGTTGAGTGACGTAATTAAAGTTATTGACGCTTTAATTTTAAAACATAGTTAACAATGACTTATTTACACTCAGTTGTTATTGCCTAGTTGAATAAAGTTCGCAGGTGTCAAAATAAAGCTCAAAGCATTCAATAGAAAGTTTTATGGCATATTGAAAGCCATTTATAGATAGTGCAAAGGTTATTTTAAGGTAATAAATGAAAACTTGGTTAGTGACTATTCAACAACAATTATCACGTCAACTTCGCGATAATAAACTTCCGCATGCGTTATTGTTTTCGGGTGTTGAAGGAGCAGGTCAAGAAGAAATAGCCCAGTGGCTTATAAATGTGTTGTTATGTCAAAGTGTTAAGTTAAACCATGTAAGTGGTGAAGGTAAAAGCAACGAAGTTGAGCATAATAATTCAAGTGATTTACAACAAGCGCCTTTTATTTTAGAGCCTTGTGGCCAATGTAAAACATGTAAATTATTTGCAAAAAACAGCTACCCTGATCACCTTACTATTATTTCAGATAAGAAAAATATTGGTGTAGAGTTAATTCGTGACCTCAGTTATTTCTTTGAAAAAACAGCCCATATTGGCTTTATGAAAACAGCGTTGGTGAATCAAGCTGACACTATGACTATATCAGCTGCGAATGCGCTGTTAAAAACACTTGAAGAGCCAACAACCAATAGCTTTATCATCTTAACTACGCATAACAGTGATTTATTATTGCCGACAATTATCAGTCGCTGTCATGAGTTTGAAATTCGGCCTCCGGTTGGCAAGGCGCTTTTGGCTGAATTTGGTCAGCAGGGGGATGATCCCTTTGTAAACCTCAGTCATTTAACTGAATTATCAAACGAAGAGACCGCCGTTGCATTTGTAGCATTTCGTGATAAGGTCAATCAATATTTAACTAGTTTTGAATATCGTGAAGATATACTCAAGACATTGACTGAATATCAATATGGTTATCGATGGTTAGAAAAAGTAATTGTTAACTTGATGCGTAATCAATATGCATGGCCAACTGTTGTAGGTGAAAATAAACATGTTGCTGTAATTAACAAGCAACAATTATGGGATATATATAATTTACTACTACAAGCAAATGCTAAACTAAAAACAGTAGTGCAAGTTAATAAACAGTTTCTGAGTGAAAAGCTACTTGCAGATATTAGCCTTGTTGTACAAAATAATGCGCAAACAGTAGAGGAATAATTTTGGAAAATATCACGCTTGAATTTATTTCAGATCGGGATTTATACCAGTCATATATGCCATTTATGAAAAATGGTGGTTTATTCGTTAGAACGACTGAACAATTTGAGTTAGGTACAGATATTCAGCTATCAGTTACATTGCCTGATTCGTTAGAGTCTTCTGAACTTAAAGGTAAAGTCTCTTGGATAACACCTATAGGTGCACAAAATGGCACACCAGCAGGTATTGGCGTCAGTTTTGTTGAAGACCCAGACAATATACGTAATCAAATCGATAAATCGATTGGTCGATTACTTAATTCAGCTGAACCGACATTATCTATGTAGGTTTTCATCGCTGAACTCACATATTAATTTTATTCTCATATTACTCATTTTATTATGAGTAACTATTCCCATATTAACAAAAGCACAATCGTGCGGAGTATCTCGTGTTTATAGATTCCCATTGTCATTTAGATCGATTAAAGCTCGAAGAGTTTGACAATAATTTAGATAATGTTATTGAAGCTGCACTTGCAGAAAAAGTGAATACCTTATTATGCGTTAGTGTTACCTTGCAAGACTTTCCTGCTATGGCAGAGCAAACGGCTAAATACGATAATGTTTGGTTAACCTGTGGTGCGCATCCACTGAATCAGGAAGATGAAATAAATCCTGAACAATTAAGCACGCTTGCTGATCATCCGCGCGTTATTGCTATTGGCGAAACTGGGCTCGATTATTTTTACGCGCCTGAAACTAAACCCGTACAGTTAGACTCATTTAAAAAGCACGTGCGTGTTGCAAATCAATTAAATAAGCCTTTAATTATTCATACTCGCGATGCTCAAGAAGATACTTTAGCTATATTAAGAGCCGAAAATGCGGAGAAGGTTGGTGGTATTTTACATTGCTTTACTGAAAGCTGGGAGATGGCAGAGCAAGCAATAGCAATGGGTTTTTATATTTCGTTTTCTGGAATTGTTACCTTTAAAAATGCAGCCGCGCTGAGAGAAGTTGCTAAAAAAGTGCCTGCAGACAGATTTTTAATTGAAACAGATTCCCCTTATTTAGCGCCTGTGCCACACCGCGGTAAACAAAATCAACCTGCTTACGTTGTTGAAGTTGCTAAACACCTAGCAAGTATTCGTGGTACATCTGTTGCTGAAATTGCTAAGCAATCAAGTGAAAATTTCCATCGTTTATTTCCACAAACACTTTTAGATTAATTTAGATAAAAAAAATGCCCAAAACTACTGCTAGTTTTGGGCCCAGGGGGTGGCTCACATAGTTGAGCCTGCGCTAATAAAACATTGTAAATTTTCTTCGTTCTTAACCAGCGTATAAAGAAAAATAAAACAAGAATACAGCGAGCATTGAAGTTAAATTCTATCTGTAAATTAAAGTGTAGTGCAGAGAACTATAAAAGCAAAAATTAATTTTTATAATTAGTTTACAATAAGTTATTGTGTAGCGCTTCAGTGCGCATACCGCTTGATTTTAAAAGGCTGGCACTGCATTTCTATGAACTTATTACTGATTGTTGTTTAAAGCGAAACTAGCAGGTATAGAACTTGTGTGTCATGATATTTTTATTAAACCTAAAATTATAAGAGCTAAAAATTGTTAAGTCGTATTTGGAGCGGGTTTTTCATTGTCGCCTTTATTTCTGCAATGGTGCAATGGCTAGTATTCGATCACGTGTTAATTTTTGAAGAAATTGTTAACGCTATTTTTAGTATGTCGAAAGTCACCGTTGAAATTGCCATTGGTTTGATTGGTATTTTAAGTTTTTGGCTAGGCATGATGAAAATCGCAGAGCATGCGGGCATTATCGACAAGCTAGCAAATTTTATTTCACCTTTATTTACGCGTCTTATGCCAAATGTTCCAAAAGGTCACCCAGCAATTGGGTCGATGACGATGAATTTGTCGGCAAATTTTTTAGGCTTAGATAATGCTGCAACGCCGCTTGGATTAAAGGCAATGCAAGACTTACAATCACTTAACCCTGACAAAGTAACCGCGAGTGATGCACAAATTCTTTTCTTGGTATTAAACACTTCAGCAGTAACTTTATTCCCAGTAACGGTATTTATTTATCGCGCTCAACAAGGTGCGCTCAATCCTACCGATGTTTTTATACCTATTTTATTGGCCACTTTTGCTTCAACACTCGCAGGTTTATTTGCTGTGGCATTTGTTCAGAAAATAAAATTATATCAACAAGTTATTTTACTTTACCTAGCTGTGGGTATTGCGATCATTGCCGCCATTGTGGTTTATTTTAGCACCTTAAGTGCGCAGTTATTGGCACAGCAGTCGTCTCTTATGGGCAATTTGTTAATTTTTAGTACACTGATCAGCTTCTTATTATTAGCTTTAAAACGAAAAGTGAATGTTTATGACAGCTTTATAGAGGGCGCGAAGCAGGGCTTTGAAACAAGTATCAAAATAATTCCTTATCTACTCGCTATGCTATGTGCAATAGGCGTATTTAGAGCCAGCGGCAGCTTAGACTTTTTAGTAGATGCAATTCGCCAAGTCGTTCTATTTTTTAATGGTGATACGCGCTTTGTTGATGCTTTACCCACAGCATTTATGAAACCCCTTAGTGGCTCTGGTGCGCGAGCAATGATGGTAGAATCTATGAACACTTATGGCGCCGACTCTTTCGCTGGTCGACTCGCCTCTATAGTGCAAGGCTCAACAGAAACTACTTTTTATGTTTTAGCAGTATACTTTGGCTCTGTGGGTATTCGATATAGCCGCCATGCATTAGCTTGTGGCTTAATTGCCGATTTCGCCGGTATAACCGCAGCCATTGGCGTGTGTTATTGGTTTTTTGGCTAACCTTTCAAGATGATAAATTGTCGACAGTACATTGTTTTGCTGCAATGTGCTGTGAGATTAATATCTTGGCAGTAGTTGTTTAAATCTATTTTACTACAGCCCTTTCTTAATAACTACTCTGCGTAATTATATAGGTCAAAAAGGCCGAATAAGGATAAGCCTGTATTGTACCTGTAACCTTTCATTAATTTATTTATTGTCGACAATTAATGGTTTTTAGCATTGACTAATCGATTTAACACGTTATTATTAGCTCATTACTCTTCAATGTGTCGACAATAATGGCTTTAGATAATCCAACTTCACAAGCAGCGGTTACCACAGCAGATAAAGTTTTCGAACAAATGTTGCATGATATTGTGGAAGGTAATATTCAAGCTGGCAGTAAAATTAGTGAGCCAGAATTAGCCAAAAAATTTCAAATCAGTCGTTCAACCCTTCGTGAAGCCTTAAATCGTTTAGAAAAATGTCACCTTATCGAGCGTAAAGCTAACGTGGGCTCTCGCGTAGTCGAATGTTCAATCTCAGGTCTTTTAGAAATATATATTGTGCGTGAAGCCTTAGAAGGTATGGCTTGCCGTCAAGCAGCACAAAATATGACTGATATTGAGATCTCTGAGATGAGAGCCATGCTTAAGCAGCATGCAACGGCAAAGGCTTTACGTGATGGTATTGCATACTATCAAGAAGAGGGTGATTTAGACTTTCACTATAAAGTTATTCTTGGTAGCCATAATCAACAGTTAATCAACATATTGTGTGGCCAGCTATATCATCTAGTTCGTATGTATCGCTGCCAATTTGGTATGAACAGCCCACGCGCTACTAAAGCATTTGATGAACACTCTCGAATAATTGAAGCGATTGCCGACCGAGATGGCGAATTAGCCGAAATGCTAATGAGGCGTCATATTGCCGCTTCACGTAAAAATATTGAAAACAAAATTGCACAACAGCAATAGCGGTTCTACGCTATTTTACATTACATAACTTGATAATAAAGGACTCAATAATGTCTACATCCGCAAATACATTATCTCCTGGCGCTAAGTTTCGCCAAGCTTTAGCAAACAATAAACCGCTGCAAGTTGTCGGTACTATTAATGCCTATTGCGCAATGATGGCAGAAGAGCTTGGTCATCAAGCTATTTACTTGTCGGGTGGCGGTGTTGCAAACGCATCTTACGGTTTACCTGATTTAGGCATGACATCATTAAATGATGTTATTGCTGATGTGCAGCGAATTACTAGCGCATCAACTTTACCGTTATTGGTTGATATAGATACCGGCTGGGGCGGGGCATTTAATATTGCAAAAACTATTCGCGATATGGAAAAAGCTGGCGCAGCTGCTGTTCATATTGAAGACCAAGTAGCACAAAAACGCTGCGGCCATCGTCCAAACAAAGAAATTGTTTCTACCGAAGAAATGGTAGATAGAATTAAAGCTGCTGTTGATGCTCGCACAGACAAAGATTTTTTCATCATGGCAAGAACCGATGCCTTTGCACAAGAAGGTTTAGAATCGGCACTCGAACGCGCAAAAGCCTATGTAGCTGCTGGTGCTGATGGCATTTTCGCTGAAGCAGTAAAAACTGAAGAACATTACCGTGCTTTCACCGAAGCGCTTGATGTTCCAGTTTTAGCTAATATTACTGAATTTGGTCAAACTGAGCTTTGGAATAAAGAGCAGTTAGGTGAGTGGGGTTGTGCCATGGTGCTTTACCCATTATCGGCATTTAGAGCAATGAACAAGGCTGCTGAGTCAGTATATAAAACCTTGCTAAATGACGGTGACCAAAAAGCAGAAATTGATAACATGCAAACTCGTATGGATTTGTATGATTACTTGGGTTACCACGATTATGAGCAAAAACTTGATGCCTTGTTTACTGAAGGTAAAAACAAGTAATTCATGCTTATAGCTCGAACGTAAATGCAAAAATTAATATACAAAATAAGAAACTAAATTTTAACCATTAACGGCAACTTAACTGCGGTTAACGGACAAGAGGAAAGAATGATGACAGAGAAAAAATTAACAGGTGCAGGTTTACGTGGTCAAAGTGCAGGCGAAACAGCATTATGTACTGTAGGTAAATCAGGCTCAGGCTTAACGTATTGTGGTTACGATGTTGCAGACTTAGCTGAAAATGCCACGTTTGAAGAAGTAGCATATTTACTTTTCAATGGCGAACTGCCTAATGAAAAAGAGTTAGCAGCATACAAAACTGAATTATTTGCTATGCGTGATTTACCACAAGCATTAAAAGAAGTGCTTAAGCTTATTCCAAAAGAAGCTCATCCTATGGATGTAATGCGCACAGGTTGTTCATTTTTAGGTAACTTAGAACCAGAAAATGATTTTAGCGAACAAAACCGTGCCGCTAACCGTTTGTTATCAGCATTTCCTGCCATCATGTGTTACTGGTATAAGTTTTCTCATGACGGCGTAGAAATTGACTGTACGTCAGACGAAGCCTCTTTAGGTGGCCACTTTTTACGTTTACTAAATGGTACAAGCCCGTCAGCACAGCACGAACGTGTTATGGATGTATCATTAATTTTATATGCCGAGCATGAATTTAACGCTTCTACCTTTACAGCACGTGTTTGTGCGTCAACGCTATCTGATATGTTCTCATGTGTTACTGGTGCTATTGGTACCTTGCGTGGTCCATTACACGGTGGCGCAAATGAAGCGGCAATGGATATGATTGAAACCTTTACTTCACCTGCTGATGCCAAAGAAAAAATGGCTGGTATGCTTGAGCGCAAAGAAAAAATTATGGGCTTTGGTCATGCGGTTTACAGCACATCAGACCCTCGTAACGTTATTATCAAAGCGTGGTCTGAAAAACTTGCCGCTGAAAATGGTGATACTTCGTTGTACGATATTTCAGTGGCTTGTGAAGAGTTTATGTGGGATACCAAAAAATTATTTTGTAATGCCGATTTCTTCCATGCTTCTACCTATAACTACATGGGTATTCCAACGAAACTATTTACCCCTATTTTCGTTTGTTCGCGTTTAACAGGTTGGGCTGCTCATGTGATGGAGCAACGTACAAATAACCGTATTATTCGACCTTCTGCAGATTACATTGGTGCAGAGCCACGCAAAGTTCAGCCCATAGCACAAAGGTAAGTCGCACTTAGCATTTACCGACACAAAGCCTTATCAACAAAGATAGGGCTTTGTAATTTATTAAATTACTGAAAAAGTATCGCTTTTATACTTTTCAACTCTGTGGACTAAATTATGAATTATGATTACCGCAAACCTTTACCAGGTTATAAAAATAATGGTCTAACGATAGATTTCTTTGACACCAAAGAAGCTATCGAAACTATCAAGCCCGGCGCTTATAAAACTTTACCTTACACGTCACGTGTACTCGCAGAGCAATTAGTTCGACGCTGCGACCCAGCGATGCTAACGGATGCGTTAAAGCAAATTATCGAAGGTAAACAAGACCTTGATTTCCCTTGGTATCCAGCACGTGTTGTTTGTCATGATATTTTAGGCCAAACAGCTTTAGTTGATTTAGCCGGTCTTCGAGATGCTATTGCAGAACAAGGCGGTGATCCTGCAAAGGTAAACCCGGTTGTTCCAACACAGTTAATTGTTGATCATTCACTCGCGGTAGAAGCCCCAGGTTTTGACAGTGAAGCTTTTGAAAAAAACCGAGCCATTGAAGATCGCCGTAATGAACAACGTTTTCATTTTATCGAATGGACGAAAACTGCTTTTAAAAACGTTGATGTAATTCCTGCGGGTAACGGCATTATGCATCAAATTAATTTAGAAAAAATGTCGCCTGTTATTCAAGCGCGCGATGGCGTCGCCTTTCCTGATACTTGTGTTGGTACTGACTCACATACTCCTCATATTGATGCCTTAGGTGTAATCGCCATTGGTGTTGGTGGCTTAGAAGCTGAAACGGTTATGCTAGGTCGCCCATCGATGATGCGCCTGCCTGATATTATTGGTGTAAAGCTTACAGGTAAACGCCAACCGGGCATTACAGCAACCGATATTGTGCTAGCAATAACTGAGTTTTTGCGTAATCAAAAAGTGGTTTCGGCATATTTAGAGTTCTTCGGTGAAGGCACTAAAAGTTTAACCATTGGTGACCGTGCAACTATCTCAAACATGACCCCAGAATATGGTGCGTCTGCTGGTATGTTCTACATTGATGAGCAAACGATTGATTATTTAAAAATTACCGGTCGTGAACCAGAGCAAGTTGAGTTAGTTGAAACTTACGCAAAACATACCGGTTTATGGGCTGACGACTTAGTTGAAGCACAATATCCGCGTGTAATCGAATTTGATCTATCAACAGTAGGGCGTAATTTAGCGGGTCCTTCTAATCCGCATCGTCGTTTAGCGACCGCTGATTTAGCTTCAAAAGATATCGCGAAAGACTTAGCTGCTTGTAAAGTACAAGAAGCCAACGGTGAAATGCCTGATGGCGCCGTTATTATTGCCGCGATTACGTCTTGTACCAATACCTCTAATCCTCGTAATGTGGTTGCGGCGGGCTTAATAGCTAAAAGAGCCAATGAACTTGGTTTAGTGCGTAAGCCTTGGGTTAAATCATCGTTTGCGCCAGGTTCAAAAGTTGCCAAACTTTATTTAGAAGAAGCTGGTTTGCTGTCTGAAATGGAAAAATTAGGTTTTGGTATTGTTGGTTATGCTTGTACAACTTGTAATGGCATGTCGGGCGCGTTAGACCCTAAAATTCAACAAGAAGTGATAGACCGCGATTTGTATGCTACTGCAGTATTATCAGGTAACCGTAACTTTGATGGCCGAATTCACCCTTATGCTAAACAAGCGTTTTTAGCGTCACCACCATTAGTTGTCGCTTATGCTATCGCCGGTACTATTCGTTTTGACATCGAAAAAGATAGTTTAGGGCAAGACCAAAACGGTAACGATATCACTTTAAAAGATATCTGGCCGAGCGATGAAGAAATTGATGCAATCGTGGCATCAAGTGTTAAACCTGAGCAGTTCAAAAAAATCTATACACCTATGTTTGATTTAGGCGCATTTGAGCCAGCTGAAAGCCCGTTATATGCATGGGACGAAACCAGCACTTATATTCGTCGTCCGCCATATTGGAATAAAGAGGGGGAGGGAGCATTAGCCGGTGAGCGAACCATGAAAGGTATGCGCCCATTAGCGGTGTTAGGTGACAACATTACGACCGATCATTTATCGCCTTCAAATGCTATTCAGTTAAACAGTGCTGCTGGTGCATACTTACATAAAATGGGTTTACCAGAAGCTGATTTTAACTCTTACGCAACGCATCGTGGCGATCACTTAACGGCGCAACGCGCTACCTTTGCTAATCCGAAATTATTTAACGAAATGTGTCGTGATGCGCAAGGGGAAGTTAAACAAGGTTCGCTGGCACGTATAGAGCCTGAAGGCACTGAATCACGTATGTGGGAAGCGATTGAAACCTACATGCAACGTAAACAGCCATTGATTATTATTGCCGGTGCTGATTACGGGCAAGGCTCTTCACGTGATTGGGCAGCAAAAGGCGTTCGTCTAGCGGGTGTTGAAGTTATTGTATCTGAAGGATTTGAACGTATACATCGTACTAACCTTGTCGGTATGGGCGTGCTTCCGCTTGAGTTTGTCAACGGCGAAACACGTCACACCTATAACATTGACGGCACAGAAACTTTTGACGTTGAAGGCACAACAGCGCCTGGCGCGAGTATGACAGTGGTAATGACACGTAAGAATGGTGACATTGTTAATATTCCGGTTAAGTGTCGATTAGATACCGGCGAGGAAGTGTCTGTGTACGCAGCAGGCGGCGTATTACAAAAATTTGCTAACGACTTTCTTGAATCAAGCTTGTAGCAAGTTATTTGAATAATCAGGTTTGTTGCACACCCATTTAAAACAATGAATGTGTGTGCAGCATTTTATTCAAATCAACGCTTAAGTTACTTCGACTATTCAAACAAATTTTAATGGCGCACTACTTAAAACTCATTACTTAAAATTCATTGCTTAAAGGCTAATTGCTTATAAAGCTACGTGGTTAAAAGCCTAAGTGTTAGAAGCTTACGTGTTGAAAACGTAATGCGCCATTGTTCAAAAAGAAAAGGAGAGAGCCGTGTCTCACGCCCCTCAAATCAAAATCCCCGCAACTTATATGCGCGGCGGTACATCAAAAGGTGTATTTTTTAATTTAACCGATTTACCAGAGCGCTGCCAAGTACCTGGAGAAGCGCGCGATAATATGTTGCTGCGTGTTATTGGCAGCCCAGATCCTTACGGTAAGCAAACCGATGGTATGGGCGGTGCAACATCAAGCACCAGTAAAACGGTTATTTTAGCCAAAAGTGAAGTGGCCGATCACGACGTTGATTACTTATTTGGCCAAGTCGCTATTGATAAAGCATTTGTTGATTGGTCAGGCAACTGTGGCAACTTAACCGCTGCCGTTGGCTCATTTGCTATCAATGCTGGTTTAGTTAACCCGTCACGCATCCCCGAAAATGGTGTTTGTATTGTTCGTATTTGGCAAAAAAATATTGCCAAAACGATTATCGCACGTGTTCCTATTACCAACGGCGAAGTACAAGAAACCGGTGATTTTGAACTTGATGGCGTTACCTTTCCTGCCGCTGAAGTGCCGGTAGAGTTTGTTGCACCCGTTGACCCTTCTGAGGCGATGTTTCCAACCGGTAATGTCGTTGATGAACTTGAGGTACCTGCAATTGGAGCCTTCAAAGCAGCAAAATATCAAGTGACCATGATCAACGCGGGTATCCCCACCATTTTCTTAAATGCAGAAGATCTTGGTTATACCGGCACAGAGCTGCAAGACGCCATAAACAATGACGAGGCAGCATTAGCACGCTTCGAAACTATTCGAGCTGCCGGCGCCGTTAAAATGGCGTTGATAAGCGATGTTTCAGAAGCCGCTGCACGCCAACATACCCCGAAAGTGGCTTTTGTTAGCGGCGCTAAAGATTATATAACATCAAGCGGTAAAGCAGTTCTAAGTACAGATATCGACTTGCATGTACGGGCATTATCTATGGGTAAATTACACCATGCCATGATGGGCACAGCCGCCGTAGCTATTGGCGCAGCCGCAGCAATACCAGGCACATTAGTCAATGTAGCCGCTGGCGGTGGTGAACGCGATGCCGTGGTATTTGGTCATCCATCGGGCACACTAAAAGTAGGCGCTCAAGCATCACAAGTTAACGAGCAGTGGACGGTCGATAAAGCGATTATGAGTCGAAGCGCGCGTGTTTTAATGGAAGGTTGGGTGCGTATTCCAGCAGATTCGTTTTGATCGGTGATTTTCGTTTAAGAAAGTGGAAAGTGTGCGGTTGTAGTTGGTGTGATCACTTTGGTGGTTATTTAACAGTCACTATATATTAGCTTTGTATTTATTTTAACGAGTATTGTGTTTATGTTCAGGCTGCATTGATCTCCTGCTTTATTGTAGAAAGGCAGATTTAATCAGCCTTTCTACTTCATGTTATTCAAGGGATGATATAACTTATTAAACCTAAAGTTAAGTTCTGTATATTGACTTGAATAAATATTTAATTGTAGGTTGGCCTTGTCTATGGAAATGTGGATTTGATCTGTCTAATACGCTGCTAGCTTACTAAAGAAAGTTGCACTATTAAGCCTATATGAGAGCTTGGTTTTGACATTATCGAATCCATTAGAGCACGTAAAACCGCTTAAATTTATGCCAAAAACAGCGAAAATTAACAGGCCATTCATCCAAATTTTTATACCCCATAGTAAATTATCTTAAATTTTTATTTATTTTGTTATGCACTAAATTAAACTGTGTTTTTGTACAGTTGGGTGCGATTTCCTGCTTTCACCCAATAAAAAGGAAATATTCTCGTTTATGTCTTTAGCATAACGAGATGTTTTATTAGTAACTTATTGTAGATAGTGAATAAATCAGGTATGTTTTGATTATCGTAAAATATGAAAGAAGGATTTTTTCCTTGTTTAAACAAGGAATTTTTCCTCATAATAAGCTGTTATAAGCCTGAAGCAAGGACGTGATGAAATTCCAAATATCAGATGAAAATTTAAGGCGTAGATTCAGACAACCTGTCTATACATTTTTACAGTTTGTTGTGTTCTCTCTTATCATATTTTATTTTCTCGAAGATGGAACAGATGAAAAGACAATAATCACTATTGCTCTTATTATCTGTTCAATTGTAGGGCCATTGCTAAATTACTTTGGAGCAAGAAAATATGCTTCAATGCATAAAGATCATTTTATTGAAACAAGGCCTGAGGGTTTTATAATCATTGATAAAGAAACGGAAACTATTTTGAAGTGGGATAATATCTCAAAAATAAAAGTTAAAGAAAACGGCAACGGTATTAAATCAATGATTCTTTCCACCCATGGCGGTGCTTCAATGGATTTAAGTAAATATGGTAGTCTCAATAATCTACAAACTGAAATGCGAACTTATGGAAAAAACATAAAGTGGAGTTAACGGCTTATAACAAGTTACTCAAACGGACGCTAAACAGTTGGCTAGCGCTCGTTCCTCGCAATTTTAGCCAACAATTTCGCGCCGCTTAGTAAGGCGTTAGTTGCTAAAGGGATTTATGCGTACTCTTCAAATTTTAGGATTCATATCTGCAGTAGCTGGAATATTATTAACTTATGTTTTCTTGGCTCCAATCGAATCCGATACTTCCGCATCAGCGGCTGGTGGATCAGGAATTGGTCTTATGTTTGTTGTGTTTCCTATCTTGTGCTTCTCCGCTTTAGCATTAATTCCATCATCGATAGCGCTACTAAATACAAAAATTCGGGTTAATAATTACTTTTCAGGTAAGTTCTGGCATTGTTTATGGGGTCTAAATAGTATAATTTCTATATCCTACCTATTTGTTATAATTTATTTTTGTTACCTATTTCTGGTTCAGAGTACTAGCAACTAACAAGCAAATCAACAGGACTAAAAACAGCTGGTTTTGCTCCTGCGTCGCTATTTTACCAGCTATTTTTAGCCCGTTATTTGGGCGTTATGTTTCTAGGTGACTATGAGTTCTTTTCTAACAATGGAATTTTTACCCGAAGTTGATGATTGTTTAAAACTTAGGGTTAGTGGTTCAAGCTTTGGTTTTTCCGGTCAAGCAGATTGCTATGTTAACGAAAGTGAGTTTCTTGCTTTCACTAAATCGCTACAAGGTTTCCCTAAAAAAATGGATCAGTTGTTAACATTTGATTCAGGCAAAAGTAACACACTTTCAAACTTTGAATTAAGTTTTAGTTGTGTAAATAGTTCTGGGCACGTAAAACTAGAAGTTGAAATTACACACATAGAGTCATACGTAAATTCAAAGAATAATCGTTTTAGTTCCTCATTTAGTTTAGTTATCATGCCTTCGGAAATTGATACTTTTCAAAGTAATCTAATATCAGTGACAAACTCAAATAATGTTGGTCAATTGGCTGAGTTGCGTACAGAAACATAACAAGAAATTAAACAAGGACAAAAAATAGTTGGCTTTTTGTTCACTACGTTCACTTATTTTAGCCAACCATTTTTTGCCTGTTAATTAGGCGTTATGTGCCATTGGAGGTACCATGAAATATCTACTGTTATTGTCTTTATCAGTTTTCTGTACTTTCAGTTACGGAGAAACAAAAGAGTGTTATACAGCTATGGATGCACTTAAAGAATATAAATATTTGTTTTCTGGTCAGGTATCACCTTACAGATACCCAAGTAAAGCTGGTGTTAAAACAATTGGCTGGAAACTAAGGGATTTAAAACCTTCAAATATCTTAAATAAATATAAATTAAAAAATGGGGATGTTATTTCTCATTTATGTGGTGTCTCATTTGATTCTATTGGTCGTAATTCAGCTGATGCACCAAAGTGTTGTAATGAAAAATACCCAGATATTTTAACAATAAAAGTATCAAGGTCTCTCATTCAAACCTTTGATCTAGAAATTCCAAAAGTGGTGCATAAAAAAGGCACATAACAAGAAATTAAACAAGGACAAAAAACAGTTGGCTTTTTGTTCACTACGTTCACTTATTTTAGCCAACAATTTTTTGCCTGTTAATTAGGCGTTAGCTACTTTCAAAAGGTTTGGAGTTCAAATGAATATTTATAGAAGTTTTAAATGTATTTTTTTAGTGTTGGTTATTTCAGGTTGTGCAGCCAATATTACCGAGGTCGTTCATAACCCGATTAATCAAAAGGAAAAACCTCTACAAAATGCTGTTTATTTAGACGTTACTCATGCGGAATCTATTTCAAAGAGTAAAGACTTAATTAATAGTATGGGGGAACTTGAGCTATTAATTTCTAAAAAATTAAATGTAGTGAAAAACAAACCTGTTTTAGGCTTGGCTGTAAATATATCAATTGAAAACTTCAGGTATGTGTCAGGATTTGGACGTTTTATGGCTGGTGTTATGGTTGGTGATGCTGAGCTAAAATTAAACGTGGAGATAATTGACCTCTCATCCGGTAATGTCATAGGGAAATCTGTTCTTGATACCCAATCAGAATTTAGTGAAGGTATTTTTGGTGCTACAACATCAAGGCAACTTGAAGCTATGGCTGTTAAAGTCACCGAATATATTAAATCAAGTGAAAAAAGTAGCTAACAAGCAATTCAACAGGGACAAATAACAGCTGGCTTTTGTTCACTTCGTTCACTATTTTAGCCAACTATTATTTGCCCGTTAATGGGGCGTTATATTGCCTACGAACAATGGAGTTTATTCAACGTTATGAATAAAAAGTTATTGTGCTTAATATTGCTTTTAAATTTGATTCAATGCAATTCATTAGCAAAGTCAATTGAACCAATTATATGGTCAGAATTAGCTTCTTTAAATATTCATCTTATTGAGGAGAAAGCAAAAAAATATTTGTTTACTGAAATGCCAGAGCTAAAAAACATTGAGGTGAAAATAGTCCAGGCAGATGCCCAATACCATAAAGATGGTACCAGTTTAGATATCACTTTTATCCATGAGAATTCTTTCAAACCTATGGAGCAAAATAAAACATTAGGTGATATTGAATCAAATTACGGCATTAAGTACTACATGGAGTTTGTCAGCGTGGAGTTCTCTTTAAGTGGAGAACCTGAAAATATAAGGTTAAAAGAAGTTTTGCTTGGTAAAACCGAGAAACAGTCAAAAGAGAGTTTTATTAAGCATTATAATTTCTATTAGCCTTTGATTAATGGCAATATAACAAGCTGTTAAAGTGGGACAAATTACAGTTGGCTTTTGCTCCTGCGTCGCTTATTTTAGCCAACATATTATTTGCCTCT
>OJDZ01000618.1_pt1 | contig 19008 bp, 10 predicted proteins | sample 1592981 | NCBI WGS metagenome assembly OJDZ01 (sample SAMN05416851, study PRJEB24817) | seawater metagenome | isolation source: Sea water | place: Canada:Atlantic | collected 2013-07
TCTACACACTGCATATCGTCGGCAGCGTCAGATGTGTATAAGAGACAGCTACAGGTTCAATTGCGTCTAAAGGAAGTGGGGGCGCTTGATTAAGGTTGTTGATGACATCAAGCATAGCGCGTTGCATATCGGCGCCAACGTCAAAAGTGAGGGTAATATTACCAAAACCACGTTGAATATTGGTGGTAACTTTAGATACCCCTTGCGTGTTTTTAACCACATTTTCAATCGGTTCAATAATCACTGATTCCATCTCTGCGGGGGCGGCGCTACGCCAACCCGTTGAAATGGTAATTTGCGGTTGTTCAATATCAGGGGTTAATTGAATCGGCAGTTTAAAAACGCTCATTAAGCCAAACACCATGACTAAAGCAACGATAACGATTACGGCGGCTGGATTCTTTAAAGCATTACGCGTTAAATTCATTCTAGGGTCCCAAAAATTTCACTAACGCTATTATAAATTGTTCCACTATGTTGTGCGCCTAAGCTTAGGGTCAAACGCTGAAATAATGCGACAAAAAGCACATTTGATACATTTAATTACATTCTGTTTACAGTTGTGCAGGTTTATCAAGGGTAAATACCCTTAAGTAATGACAAGTAAAAGTAAAATCTCTTGGGTTAGAATATTTAAACACGGGTAACAGCCGGTAAAATTTTTATCCGCATCAGGGAGTTAATAAAGTTTCCTTAGTTGAATAGACAAGACATGTGGTTTATTCTTCTTTTTCCGTGTTTGTAGCTTCTGTAGGTTTCCTCATGCTAAAAATCTTTGTTCGTGCCTTATTAACTTTACCACTAATGTTAGCTATTGCTGTTACCCAAGGTGGCATTATGTCGCAAGCAATTGCCCAAGAAGCCAACCTAGCCGAGGAAATTAAAACCACCATTGAACGTGTTCAACAAACGGCAGAATTAACCGATGAACAACGCCAGCAAGCAATCACTCAACTTGATGATGCACAAGATATGCTAGCGAATGCGCAGGAGCAACAGAGGTTAACAAAGAGTTATAAAGATCGTGCCGCGAGTGCCGCTAAAAAAGTAGAGTTAATTCGTCAAAGTAACCAAAAATTGCGCGAGCAAGATGCGACTATAGACAAAAGCCAGCCGCTTGATAAGCTTGAGAATCAACTGCTTTTAAAACGAGCGGAGCAAAAAACACGACTGGCATCATTAGCTGACAAACAAAGCCAGCAAACCATTTTGAGCTTACGGGCCAATAAAATTGCCGAGCAATTAAGTGCCACGCGCGCCGATGCAACGGCAATCGATGAAGCCCTTGCCAATGAAACCACTGATAACCTTGATTTAGCAGCTAAAGCAGACTATCTCGAAAAACGCGCTAATGCGCGCAAGCTGGCGGCAACTATTACTGCACTTGAAAATGAGATATCGACCATCCCTGCTAGGCAATCGTTAGTGGAAGCAGAGTTAAGCCAATTACGCAGCCAAAATACATTTTATGAACAACAGATCGCACTATTGCAGTCTTATTTAGCAAAAAGCCGTCAAAGCGAAGTGCAAGAGACCGTGCAGCAGAGCAGTGCGATATTAGCCCAATTAAAACAACAGCCTGCACTTGAGGCAATAGCTAGCGAAAACCTCTTATTAGCCAAACAGCTAAAAAACCTACAAGGCTTGGCACCAGAAAGTGAAACCAATGTCGCTAGCTTACGAAAACAGATCGTTAAAGTGCAGCAATCGTCAGAAACGGTTGCTAGAGTTTTAGCAACTGGACGTGTTACCGATGAGCTGGGCGAATTATTACGTAGATTACAGGCCAGTTTACCGGTGGAATCATTACTTGAACAACGCAATGAAAAACTTGAAGAAGTAACGGTTCGTCAACAACTTGATGTTATTCTTTGGCAAGATAGGTTACGCAGCTTAACAAACATAGCGGCAGCGGCTGAACATTTATTACTGGAAAATAGTGCCAAAAAAATCAATAAAAATATTCAAGGTAAAAGGCCTAAAGCACAAGTTTTTAGTGCTGAAGAACTTGAAAAAGCCCAAGCACTGGCATCGACGCGCCGTGAATTGTTGCAAGAGCTGATTGATCTCTCGAATCTACAAGCCGATCGCACTACCGAAGAAAAACTTGCCATTAGTGAACTACTTATCGTAACTTCCGATTTGAGAGCGCTACTCGAGCGCCGACTTATTTGGCTACCTTCAAGCTCAGGTATTGCGGGCGACTTTGGTTTAAATTTGCTGGTTGGTATTGAATGGTTCTTATCACCAACATCTTGGTGGAGCTTAGTTAATAGCCTATTTAACGGCGCTAAGTCTGCGCCTATTCTATTATTGTTGTTTGTTACTATCCCGCTATTAATTGTTTCTAGTCGCCGCCCAATTAAGCGTACGTTATGGAAGCTGTTTAAAAAGGTTGGTAGTGTAAAACATGATACCTATCTCAATACGCCTTTGGCCTTACTGCTAACCTTTATCTTGGCGCTACCTCTACCGGTATGCTTATTTACCGTCGCTGGCATGATCTCTAAAGGAGCTCAGCCGTTAAGCTTTTCAATGGCAATCGCGGCCGGATTAGCTGCAGTGTCATCGTTGAGCTTAATCTTGCTATTTTTTCGTTCCATGTGTCGCGAAAATGGCATGTTTGAAAAGCACTTCGGTTGGAGTGCTCAAGCACGACTAAAATTACGTACGATGTTGTCATGGTTTGTTTGGCTTGAGTCAATTAGCGGTTTTATCTTTGCTACTGCGATCGCCAGTGGTGAGAGCGAGTTAAGGTATGGTATCGCAATTTTAGCTTTTATGGCTAGCTCGATTGGTATCGCGATTTTCAGTTATCAATTCTTTAAACCAAATAATGGGGTTGCCACCAGTATTGTTGGCACTACACCAGTGAGCGCGCTAACCATGATTGCTTTCCCTTTTGCCGTCCTTACGCCTTTTGCCATTGGTATACTACCTCTGTTTGGTTATTTTGATACTGCGGTTGAGTTGCAATCTAAAGTCTTTTTGTCCGGCACGTTATTGGTCACGGCAGCGGTCATATACGGCATTATACAGCGCATTTTCTTGGTGACTTTTCGTCGTTATATGCAGCGAAAGCAGTACAAAGAAGCAGAAGAATTAGCTGCAGAAATAGCACAGCCTCAGGAAGAAAATAACACTGAATCAATGCCAACGATGGTAGAAGATAACCGTATTGATGAAGAAGAAGTTAAACGGCAAAGCCAATCGATTATGCGTTGGTTTACCGCTTTATTGTTATTGGCGGGATTATGGTTTATTTGGATGCCACTCTTGCCAGCATTAGGCATTGTTGATGACATAGTAGTTTGGCAGCAAGTGCAAGTAATCGATGGTGTTGAAATTTCTAGTGGCGTTACCTTGTGGAATATTATTTTATCATTGGCCTTTGTCATTGGTGGCGTTGTTGCGGCTAAAAATATTCGTGGCGTAATGGAAATTGGCTTTTTTGAACGCTTTGAAATGGATGCTGGTGCCCGCTATGCCATTATGTCTATTTTGGGCTATGTTATTGTCGGTAGCGGTATTGTCATTGGTTTTTCTCAACTGGGTATTGATTGGTCTAAATTGCAATGGATCATCGCCGCATTGGGTGTTGGGTTAGGTTTTGGCTTGCAAGAAATAGTGGCCAACTTTGTTTCAGGCTTAATTATTTTATTTGAACGCCCCATTCGTGTTGGCGACTTCGTTACCATAGGCAATTTAAGCGGCACAGTCAGCAACATTAAAATTCGTGCTACGACTGTAACCGACTTTGATAACCGAGAGGTGCTGCTGCCAAATAAATCTATTATTACTGAGAACGTAACTAACTGGACCTTAAAAGATGCGGTAACCCGCATTGTGATTAAAATAGGAGTGGCGTATGGCACTGATATTGATAAGGTTAGTGAAGTTCTAATGAATTCAGTAAAAGCGCAAAAAGATGTGCTTGAACAGCCGGCACCACAAGTGTTCTTTTTAGCACATGGCGATAGCTCACTGGATTTTGAAGTGCGCGCCTTTGTCAGTCAGCCGACAAATCGTTTGCCCTTGACCCATATTATTAATTCCGCCATTAACAAAGCGCTAGCTGAACATGATATTGCCATTCCATTTCCACAGCGTGATTTACATTTAGTGTCTGGGCAATTTGATGCCAAAGAGCAAACTAAGCACTCTGAGCCAGTTAAAGAAATTTAGCAGTATGGCTGTAGCGATTCTATCAAGTGGCCTTGGTGGTTATATCTATGCGATTTATGATGTGGTTTTTAGCGTTTTGTTAAAGACCACACTAAACCGCTTGCCCGCACGCCACGCCAGAACTCCATGCAAACTGGAAGTTGTAACCGCCCAGCCAGCCGGTTACGTCTATGGCTTCACCAATAAAAAATAAGCCTTTGGCTTTTTTTGATTCAAAGGTTTTTGACGATAATTCGTCTGTGTCAACGCCGCCTAAAGTAACTTCAGCGGTACGATAGCCTTCGGTGCCATTGGGTTTTATTTGCCATTGATGTAAATATTGACCTAGGTAAGTAATTTCGTCATTGCTGATCTGGTTGATGGCTTTGTCTGTTATATCTTTTTGTTTTACTAAACCCTCAACAAAGCGCTTGGGTAAAACCGTTGCTAACATATTTTTTAACGACTTTTGGCCGCTAGTTTCACGCCATTCATTGAGTAATTCATTGACCGGTGTTTCAGGTAGTAAATTGATCGTTACTGCCTGCCCAGAGCGCCAAAATGATGATATTTGTAATATAGCGGGACCCGATAAACCTCGGTGAGTAAATAAGATATTTTCTTTAAATGAGGTGCCATCTTCACTACTCACTTCTGTAGGAATACTAATACCCGATAAACCGTCAAAACGCTGCTTATCGTGATCATGCAAAGTAAAGGGCACTAATGCTGCAGTCGTTGGCAAAACCTTTAAGCCAAACTGCTCCGCAATTTTATAGCCAATTGGGCTGGCACCTAATTTCGGCATAGTAAGGCCGCCAGAAGCAATGATTAATGACTCACATTGATAGCTTTCGCCAGCGGTGATTATTTCATAACCCGTATCATTTTTATTGACCGAAAGCACTTCGCTACGCAGAGCAATATTAACCCCAGCCCATTCACATTCGGTCATCAAAATGTCAACAATGTCTTGGGCGCTATCATCACAGAATAATTGCCCTAAGGTTTTATGATGATAGTTAAGGCCATGACGGTCGACAAGCTCAATAAAGTCTTGCGCGCTATAACGGCTAAGCGCCGATTTCGTGAAATGAGGGTTTTGGCAAAGATAATTTTCTGGTGTTGCGTTTTCATTAGTGAAATTACAACGACCACCGCCAGAAATTAATATTTTCCGGCCTGGTTTTTTACCCATATCTACCACAGTAACGTTGCGGCCTCGATAGCCAGCAGTTGCTGCGGCCATTAAGCCTGATGCACCCGCGCCAATAACTACTACGTCAGAAAATATCAACGAATCAACCTAATTTATGCTTTTAATGCCGATATTATACGTGAGATGTTTCAGTAGGGCGATAAGATAAAGTGAGCAAGTTATTTTTACTGAACAGTTGCTAGCGTGCTCCTATCTATAGTCGAACAGTTTGTTGCTAAATGCAGAGTAACGAGTGCTTGTTATGGCATTTTTTACAATCATTGTTTTGTTACTTCTCAATACGCTTGTTGATTAGCTGCTTTTGTAGATTATTGCCACATTTTAATATCCACTTTACTGTAGCCCTTTATTTTCAAGCTTTGTAAAGAAAGGTATGGATAAGTAAAGAAGTGCAAAGATGGTGTGAACTTACGAACTAACTCCTAAAATGCGGTTCTACAACGTGCTCATTCAGCTGTTTTTTCAGGTGAGGGCATTGATTAGCTGCCAGTAATCTCTGTGCAGTGATGGCAACTAACTTTATTGGAAAAATATATGTGTTCTAAATCCAAGCTATTTTCAACTATTTCAAATTCAACGATATTGCTATGTGCGTCAGCTTTGGTATTAGCTGGCTGTGGTGGTAGTGATGACAGCAATGATGTTGGTTACGTGAAGTTTTACAATAGCGCTAAAAACGCTCCTGAAATTCTACTGACACTTGATCAAGATTTGCAATCTGACGATGATGACGACGACAACAATTTAGAGGTAACATTTAACGGTATTGAGTACACCAAAGCGCTTAGTAATTATGAAGTTGAACCTAATACCTATTTCTATGAAATGGCTTGGCAAGACGAAGACAGTAGTGATCGAGATGACTTGGAAGTTGTAGCTGAAGGACAAATTATTGCCGCGAAAGACAGCATTCAATTATTGGTATTAACGGACGATATTACCTCGGCACAAGTGCAAACTTATAGTATTGAAGTATTAGATGACGATGAAGATGAAGCTGATGACTTGTTTAATCTGCGCATACTAAATTTACACCCTGATTCTGCTGGTGTCGATGTCTATATGTCAGAGTCTGACGAAACCTTTAATGAGGCAACGTTAGTTGGTCAATATAATTATAAGCAGTTATCTGATAACCAAAAATTTGATCAAGATGAATATATTTTCTATATCACTGGGCCGGGCTCTGAAGAGGTACTATTTACCTCGGGCGATATAGATTACGCTTATCCTGCACAATATGTGATGATCGTGCGCGAAAACACAGGTTCAGGCAATTCACCTTATGCTCTTGACCGTATGTCAAATTCGTCAATTACTGAGTATTTAGATAGAGACTCTGAAGCGCAGTTTAGAGCTTATAACGCGATTACTGAACATGATTTGATCCCCAACTACACGGGCACACTAGATATTTATGTTAATGGCGTTGACGATGAAGCTGAAATAACAGCGCTGGAGCGTGGCAGTTACAGTGCAACGATAATTCAAGATAAAGGTGATTACAGCTTGGATTTATTAATTCCGAGTACAGCAGAATCGTTACTGAGTAATCATTTGTTAGGCTTGGCAGAAAATACCAATAAAACAGTATTCTTTTACTTAAATGAAGAGGATGTTGATCTTGACGGTGATGGTGATGTAGACGAAAACAACGATGGTATTGTTGATGAAATTAAAGTGACTATTCATTCGTTGGTGGTTAATAACAGCACTCGTGAAAGTATCTATGACCATCAAATCACCATGATAAATTTAGTCGATAGTGATGATTTTAATTTAGTGAAATTCTATTTTGTTCGCAGTGACGAAACAATAGAAACGGCTTTGTATAATCGCAGTGCCGTTTATACTCAACCTGAGTCATTGTATCTACAAAATAATACTTATCAGGTGTTTGCGATAGCAGAAGTGGATAGTAGTGAAATTATCTTAGCAAGTTTTGCTATGGTGCTTGATGAAGCGTCAGATGAATTGTTTTTAATCGTTGAAGCCGATGCAAGTCAACCAACGGGTTATCGCATTGAAATGATAAAACAAACTGACAGTGAGTAAAGCGGCGATTTAGCGTTATAATTTGGTGAGTAAAAAGGCTTACTTATTTTAATAAGTAAGCCTTTTTAAAATTTTGTGCTTTTGCGTAGCTGTTACTGATCTGCTGTTGCGGTCATGATACTGCCGCCACTTGATTTCGCCATTTCAGCTAAATCTTTATCAACAAAAAATAACGCGTGTCCGTCGTGGCCGACCAAATTAATTTTATCTAGCACACTTTTAAATAATGTTTCTTCTTCGTGCTGCTCGGCTACGTACCATTGCAGAAAATTAAACGTTGAATAATCTTGGTTAGTAAAAGCTTGATGAGCCAAGCTGTTAATATGCTCGGTAATTTCACATTCGTGCTGATAAGTTTTTTCAAAAACATCGGCTAATGATTCAAACTCATGTGGCGGTGCATCAATGGTACCTAAAATAGGTAGTGCACCTGTTTCACTGACATAAGTGAATAAGCGTGTCATGTGATCCATTTCTTCAGAGGCATGTTTACGCATAAACATTGCAGCACCTTCAAAACCTTTTTCTTCACACCAGGCGCTCATTTGTAAGTATAAGTTTGAAGAGTAAAATTCTAAGTTGATCTGTTTGTTTAACTGTTTAACCATTTCAGGTTTTAACATTGTGCTACCTCGTTGTACGTTTTTTCACATAAATTATGCACGGCAGTGTGCGTTAATATCAACATAAATTCAAGATAAATATTTGCAAAATCCTTATAAAACAAGGGCTGCAGGCAAACGATAATGGTTTTTATTTATCTTACGTTAACGGTTCAATAAAGCTCTGCTAAAAAGCGTACGTAATGTTACGGGCAATAAAAAAGGGAGTACTAGCTCCCTTGTTACCCGCTAAAACATAGTTTATAACTGGCTTAGAATAGTTTCTGCGCTACTGATTTCAAACTCTTTTGGCTGTTCAATATTTAAGTTTGATACCACGCCATTGTCGATAATCATTGAATAACGTTGTGAGCGTAAGCCGCCAAATGCTGCGGTGTCCATTTCAAGACCTAGCGCTTTGGTGTAGCTACCATCGCCATCAGCCAACATCATCAGGTTTTCCGCGTTTTGTGCGTTGCCCCATGCTGCCATGACGAATGCGTCATTAACTGACAAGCAAATAATAGCATCAATGCCTTTGGCTTTTAACTCATCCGCTGACACCACATAACCAGGTAAGTGAGCCACTGAACAGGTTGGGGTAAATGCGCCAGGCACGGCAAACATGACCACTTTTTTATTAGCAAAAAGTTCTGCAGTATTATGGCTGACCATTTCGCCATCTTTTAATTCTTGTAACTGCCCTGTAGGCATAGTTGCATTGACTTGGATCATAATTTGTCCTGTATATAGTGAGCTTTAGCTATGAATAATTGGCTATTACTTCATAAAAATAACTTTATAGCCATCAAATTATTTAACTTATCGCATTCCACCTAAAGAAGTGACCATTTAGCGCTTTCTTAGGCGGAGGGTATTAGCTCGCTTGTTGTAAGGTTTCACTAATGCCGGAAACATGGTTACTAACATCTTGTGCAATATTTGCGGCTAATTGTTGTGATTGGCTAACCTCTTGATCGACATTAGTCATTGCCGTTTCAAAGGTAATAAAATGTTCTCGCTGTAAGGTGATTTGTTGCAATGTATTCAAGGCAACTTCTGCAGAAACCTTAGCCTGATCAGTAACTTCAATGGCAGTTTTTTGTAATTCATCAGCAATAACTTGCTGATTGGCTGATGCGGCTTCTATACCAATAATGGTTGATTGAATCGAATTGGTCGCACTTTGTAATTGTTCGAGCTTGGCTGAAATTTGCTGTAATGACTCTTGTGTTTTCCCGGCTAGCTGTCTGACTTCATCTGCGACTACAGAGAAACCTCTGCCATGTTCACCGGCTCTTGCAGCCTCAATAGCGGCATTTAATGCTAATAAGTTAGTTTGGTCGGCAATGGCTGCTATAACATCAACAATAGAGGTTACGCTGTTAACCGATTGCGACAGCGAAGTAATCGCACTTTTACTTTGCTGTGCTGCAATATTGGTTGACTCACTGGCTTGCAATACTTGCCCGACCCGTTCTTGACTCGCCTCCATCGCTTTTTGAGTTGCTTGAGCATTACCAACAACTTGGCCTGATAAGTCATTTACGGTTTCAGTGGCCTGCCCGAGTGCCGCCATAATTTGGCGTGCGCCTTGCACATGTTCACTGGTGCTGGCGGACGATTGATAGATATTTTGTACTTGGCTTTCCATCGCTTTTAAAGCATTAGCAACGAGATCAAGTTGATGGGCTTTTTGTCGATCGTCGTTAGCGAGTTTATTGACCATTTGATTAAAGCTTGATGATATTTCGCCAAGTTCGGTTTTAACAGAAATCCCTTCAATGTTATCAACCTTACCCTGTTCGACTAAGGCGACAAAGCTATCGCGCAATTTGCGTAGTGGATTTAAAATGACCGTGCGTTGTAAGGCATAATTAGCCACTAAAAAAAATATTAAAAATGTTGTTAAGCCGATAACAATTAACATTAACTTTTGATTTAATTGCTTTTGTTCATCGACAATGGTGGTTTCACCGGTCAGTATGATTTGCTCTAAAGTTGCAACATCAGCAACTAATTGTTGCAGTCCTTGCTGGCTGTTTAACTTAAGTGCAGACGTGCTGCTAAACTCGCTAAGGTACCTATTGCTAAGTGAACTTAGTTCACTCATTGCTTCATCTGCTAAGTCGTCATTGTCTTCTTCATCAGCAAAAAAATCATCCTCATCAACATCAGCATATATTGCTAAGCTCGGCATTTTGTCTAATTTGGCGATCAAATTTTTTAATTCAGCGATGATAATGTTTATATGGTCAGTGTTATTAGTATTGGCGATGAAAGATTTTTCTCGACTATGGATCAACTCATTTAAGCTTTTGGCGATCAGTTGGCTATTGGCTAGGTAATCAATGCGTTGCTGAGCGTTTAGCTTTTTGCTTTGCTGTGCATATTCAGCCAGAGTGAAGGTGAGTGACAGCATGCTTTGCTCAGCATTACGAAGCAAAGCAAGTGGGTCACCACTTAGCTTACCTAAAGCGCGATATTTAGTACTTATATCATGATCGAGTTTGGCGGTATTCTTTTCAAGGTTCTTGGTTAGCGTGGGTAAATTTAGCTTTTTGCTTTGTTCGTTGATCTGCGCCAGTTGCTGTTGGGCATTGGTCAGTAACGCGGCATCGCCAGATTGTAGATATTGTGCAATGGTGCGATAAAAGCTGACAGTAGTTATTGATTTAAGCGCTTGGTAATCGGCTAATTGCACGCGACTAGTGGTGAGTGAATTACCAACATGGTACATGGTGGTTAAAAAAACTGCGGCAAACAAACTAACCGCAATAACCGACACTTTTGAAAAACTTGAAACTCGCACTGGCATCCTACCCTATATCTAACGTTTCTGAACGATGCCGAATTCTCACGTTTTAATATGACAGTTTAGTTACGGTTAGATGACACTGGTGTGACAAATTTATTGCGAGTATATAGGATAGGGCAGTTTAGCGCTGTGCACTTTAGTTAGTTAATCTTTGGGATCGCTTGATTAACATAAACATCAAAGCGATTTTTTTTCATATTAATACTCATTGACGGCGCTTTACCGGCCAGTGGTGGTGCATAACTTGGGCGTTTAACTACTACGCGATATTTTGCTAAGGTAATGGCTGGCGCTAATAAGTTATCAGCGTCAAGGTCTTCACCAACTAACGATTGAAAGACACGCATTTCTTTTTTTACCGCCGCTGATTTTTCACGATGTGGATACATAGGATCAAGGTAAATCACATCTGGCGGCTCAGCTAAGGTCATATTTTCAATCGATGAGGAATTAATTAAGCTCATGCGGTCGGTAATATCATTAATTTCAGTACTTAACTTGGCCCGCTCTAAACCATCTTCTAATAAAGCGGCGACGATAGGCATACGTTCCATCATGGTAACGTAGCAACCTAAAGTAGCTAACACAAAAGCGTCACGACCTAAGCCGGCGGTGGCGTCTAATACATTCGGCGTAAAACCATGTTTTAAGCCAACCGCTTTGGCAATATCCTGGCCTCGGCCACCACCAAACTTGCGGCGATGCGCTGTCGCACCATCAACAAAGTCAACGCAAATTGCGCCAAGTTTTGGCTCATCAAGTTTACTTAGCTCTAAACGTTGCAGGTTAACTTGTAAGGCAAATAATAGTTCAGGATGGTTTTTTATCGCGGCAATATCACCGATATAATCAAGCTGCCATTTTTTAGCAATTCGCTTTGCTTTGTCGCTATCAACCGAATCAACATAGGCAACGGCAATTTTATTCAGCATTAGCGACTTCTTCTAAATGAATATGATTGTCGCCAGTGGCGTAAGCAATCAGTCGACTTAGCTGACTCAGTGATAAGTCGCATTGCTGCTGCCACTGATTAAAGCTTGCTTGAATGGCGTTTAGGCTAGATTTAGTTTGAATGCCACCGGTGATAATGTCATGAGCGCGAAAATAAGCTTCAACATCTCGACTTATAATAAAGGTGTCTTTGCCTAATGCTCGCAGCGCATAAGGTCCGGTATTACCACCAAGGCGCTGGCCGTGTTTTTTCAGATAGGCCCATAGACCTATAATGTCATCACTGGGCCAGTTAGCAATAAACTCAGCAAAGCTATGGCCTTTTTGCTGCTCTTCAAAAATCATTTGGCCATTAGCTTTAATGGTTTTGACCTTATTAAAGTTACGGATGATTTTTGGATCGCTGGCTTTTCGCTCCATCATTTCTTCTGGCATCATTAAAATCTTTTCGATATCAAAGTTAAAAAAGCTTGCTTCAAAGTTAGGCCATTTATTTTCTACCACGCGCCAAACAAAACCCGATTGAAATACTTTTTTACTGAACTCAGCTAAAAACCGGTCGTCGCTTATTGCTACCAAAAACTGATCTTGTTGACCTGGACCTAATAAGATATTGAGTTTAGCTGCACCACCTTTGCGAGCAGCGGCACGTTGATAAATATCGTCAAATTTTTCTAATGCCATGATTTTAACCTGTGATGCCGCAATGACGTAATAAAGCATCTATTTTTGGCGCTCGGCCCCGGAAAGCTTTAAATAATTCACTCGGTTCTTTTGAACCGCCCATTTCTAGCACATTGGCTAAAAAATCATGGCCAACCGCTTGGTTAAAAATCCCTTCTTCTTCAAAGCGAGAAAAAGCATCTGCTGATAACACTTCAGCCCATTTATAACTGTAATATCCGGCCGCATAACCACCGCCGAAAATGTGGCCAAAGCTGTGTTGAAAACGATTGAATTCTGGCGCTTTAAACACTGCGTAGTCATCACGAACTTGGTTCAATACCTGCTGAATTTCATCACCTTTTTCTGGTGAGTACTGAGCATGCATTTTAAAATCGAATAAGCTAAATTCTAGCTGACGGATCATTTGCATGGCTGACTGAAAGTTTTTCGCCGCTAACATTTTATCTAGCATATCTTGCGGTAACGATTCACCGGTTTGATAGTGACCAGAAATAAAGGCAAGAGCCTCTGGCTGCCAACACCAGTTTTCTAAAAACTGGCTCGGTAATTCAACCGCATCCCATGGCACCCCGTTAATACCAGCAACGCCTGCGGCGTTAATTTGCGTCAGCATATGGTGAATGCCGTGACCAAACTCATGGAACAAGGTAACCACTTCGTCATGAGTAAATAAAGCCGGTTTGTCGCCGACAGGGCCGTTAAAGTTACAAGTTAGGTAGGCTACTGGGTACTGAATATCGCCATTGGCTAATTCACGTCGGCCGACACAATCGTCCATCCAAGCGCCGCCACGTTTGTGAGCACGTGCATATAAATCAAAGTAGAAGCTACCACGTAGCTGCTGATTGCTATCAAAAACATCGAAAAATTTAACATCTTTATGCCAAGTATCAATATCTTGACGTTCGCTAATGGTTAAACCAAACAAACGATGTACGACTTCGAATAAGCCATCAACAACTTTGCTTTCAGGGAAGTATGGGCGTAGCTCTTCGTCAGAAATAGCGTAGCGTTCTTGTTTTAGCTTTTCACTGTAATAAGGTAAATCCCAGGCTTGTAAGTCGCTTTTGGCAAAGTTTTGCTTAGCAAAAGCTTTAACTTCGGCTAGGTCTTGCTCGCCTTGTGCTTTTGACTTGACGCCTAAATCTTCTAAAAATCCGATGACTTCGTGAGTATTATTTGCCATTTTTGTCGCCAGCGATTTCTCGGCAAAGCTATTAAATCCGAGTAAGTTGGCAAGCTCATGACGTAAAGCGAGTAATTCACTCATGATCGGGCTGTTATCATATTCGCCGCCGTTCGGACCAATTTCAGAGGCGCGGGTGACATAAGCGCGATACATTTTTTCGCGTAATGCTTGGTTGTCACAGTAAGTCATTACTGGCAGGTAGCTTGGAATATCTAAAGTGAATAACCAACCTGACTTTTCTTGTGACTGAGCTAAAGCTTTTGCCGCTTCTTTGGCGCTTTCAGGTAATCCAGATAGTGCCTTTTCATCAGTAATATTAACGCTAAAAGCATGGGTGGCGTCGAGAATATTATTACCAAAAGTCGAGCTAAGTTCAGATAAACGGGTAGATATTTCACCGTAGCGCTTTTTGTCGTTATCGTTCAGAGCAATACCAGACAAGGTGAAATCACGTAGCGCATTGGTGATAACTTTTTGTTGCGCGGTATCTAATTGTTTAAACTCATCACTTTCACTTAATTGCTGATAAGCAGCAAATAAGCCAGCGTGTTGGCCAACAAAAGTGCCGTATTCAGATAAAAGTGGCAGGCATGATTCATAAGCATCGCGCAGTTCATCGCTATTAACCACTGAGTTCATATGCGAAATGGGTGACCATAATTTACCTAATACGTCATCAACTTCATCAATAGGTGTTACCAAATTAGCCCAAGTAAACTGAGTATTGCTAGCTAACACCTCGGCAATGGTATTTTTACAATCATTGATAGCTTGCTCGACCGCGGGTTTAATATGCGCAGGTTTAATTTTAGAAAATTGCGGTAATGGTGTATGTTGTAATAATGGGTTTGTCATTGCGAGCATAGCTTGATCAGTCAAATGTTGTTATTGAAGTAAGGGCAAATTTGTTTAATTCAAGTGAAAACTTTTATATCAGGTCAGCCACAATACGCTGAACTTGCACTTGCTAACAAAATTAAACGCCATAATTGTTAATCTTTTATAGTAAATTAGGCAATTTTTCTATTTAACATGCCATACTTAATTTTCGTTAATATTGTGATTGCTGTTGTATAACTTACTAAAGTGAACCCTCTCAAATATATGCTAAATATTATCCGAACTTTTTTAATTTATATCGTGATTTTGCAAGGTTATTTTTTTGCCCATCCGGTGAGTGCAAAACTTAATAACGTTATTTTAGAGCGTGTAACCGTTGAAGATGGCTTGTCGCAGGCTACAGTATTGGCGTTAGCACAAGATAAGCAAGGTTATATCTGGTTTGGCACAGAAAATGGTATTAATATTTATGATGGTTACAATATTTCCTCACTAGCGGGTCCAGATAAGAATTTCCATAAATTTAGTGTTAATACTATCTATGTCGCAAGTAACGGCTTGGTTTGGATTTCTTTATTCGGGGAAGGTTTATACACTTATGACCCTGTCAGTAATGAGTATCGCTTAATTATTAAGTCATCACCAAATGATGAAGAGCTTGATGTTTGGCAGGTTATCGAAGATGAGAAAAAAAATAGCTTTTGGTTTATCACAGAAAAATCCGTAATACACTACGACTTGGCATCTGAGACGATAACAAAGCGCATAGACTTTCAAGCGCATTTATCCAGTATAGATACGTTATATGGCGTACATATTTTAAATGATAAGTTGTTTTTTTCTAGCCGTGCAGGTTTGTTTTTTTACGATAGGCAAGCCAATAAATTAATAAAACTGCCAAAAATTGTTCATAGTGATACTGCAGGGCTTAGCTTTAATGAAGTTGAAGCAGGTAAAGTTTATGGATTAACCTATATTAACCAACGTTACTATGTCGGAACAAATGATGGTGTGTTTAGCTTTTCAGAACAGAGTTTACTCAGATTTTTGCAAGACCAAACAACCGTTATAGATTATCAAATTGCAGTGGAAAATGCTTCCGTTTATAAACTGCTGACAGTTGATGACCTAGTCTATGTAGCTTCTACTCATGGGCTTTACCGGTTTAATACGACAAGTCAACAGAGTGAGTTTTTGTTCAAATTTGGCCAATATTTTCCTTCAGTAGCTGACGCTAATATCATCAGTTTATTAACCGACCATAATGGGCAATTGTGGATGGGTTCACAAAGTTCGGGTGCATATCGATGGGACCCTAAAACCGAAATTATTACCACCTACACATACCATCATTTAGATAACAATAGTTTATCAAGTGCTAATGTTACTTCAATTGTGCCAGCACAAAACAAGAAGCTTTGGGTTGGTACTGACGATGGCTTAAATTTAGTGGATTTAGAAACCAATAGCATTAAACGATTCCTAGAAAATAGCACTAAAAAAACCTCATATACCCAGAGCAATATTTATGAAATTGCCAAAGACTATTTAGGTCGCTTATGGCTGTCAACAGCTGACGGAATACTGCTTTTTGATGCGCAAGAAGAAAAAATTATTTCTACAAAGTTTCCTCAAGAAACCTTAGACTTATTAGCAGAAAAAGACTGGATTACGATTGAAAGCTTAGGACAGTATATTTGGCTGGTTTCTAAAGTTGGTATCCATAAAATTCATGCTAAAACCGGTGAACTTGTTCATTTCGATGATTTGCCCGACTATTTTAATGCTAATTACATTTGGCATCTTATGGCATCGTTTTCTGGCGATCCCAATGAGGTACTCTTCTCAGGCACCGATATTTTATGGCAATACAATCAGTTAACAAAAGAACTGAGACAAATTTATCGCCATAAGGGGCTTTCCAGAGAGGGTTACAGCTATGTTGACAATTGGGCGCGTGATAGCCAAGGTTTAATTTGGCTTTCTTATTCACAAGTAGGGCTAGTAGCGCTCAGCCCTGATGACTACCAAGTGCAGTATTTTTTCGACGAGCACAATAGTCCATTGGATGTTAATTTATATGGCGTTCAAGTTGACAGTGTAGACAACGTATGGGTATCAAGCCATAGCGGGCTGTTTCGGCTTCGTGTTGCTGATAAGCATATACGTCGTTTTAATAAACTTGATGGTTTGGCCAGCTCAGAATTTAATGCAGGTGCCTTTGATATTCTAGATGATGGCGACCTTTTGTATGGTGGCATTTCAGGGGTAAATGTTTTTGACCCAATCGAACTTGATAAAAAAAATCAACACAGCAGTAATACGGTCAGTGTCGTTAATATAGATACCTTATCAAGGCCCCTTAACTCTCCTCATATTATTCCCAATGATTATCAAGTATTTTTAGCGCACGATGATTTTGGTATTCGTATAGGTTTCAGCGACTTTTCTTACGGATACACTGAGAATCCAATTTTTAAATATGGCTTTGTCAATGGTGTATCATTTCCAGAAACGCAACAAAATTTTGTTACTTTCCCACGTTTAGACTCCGGTGAGTATGTATTTCAGGTCCAGGCTAAATCAGCTATAACGGGAGAATATTCTCAACCTGCTTTTATTCGTATCAATGTTAGCTATGCTCCCTGGCGTTCACCCTTCGCCTACAGTTGTTATATTTTGGTGGTAATTATTGCCATAGCCTTATGGTTGAGAAGTCGTCAATTGCGTCGAAATGAGCTTGTTAAAGCCCACAACGAAGTTAAATTTAGAGAAAATCGTTTACAACTAGCCTTGTCAGCAAGCAATAGTGATGTTTGGGATTGGCAGGCACATAACGATATTATTTTCGCTAAACGCTTTGTTAATGACTTAGGTTACAAAGACATAGATTCAGCATTGGACTTTACACATCATGTTGCACTCATTCACGCTGAAGATCGAGATGGTTTTGTCTCAAAATGGCAGAGTTTTATTCGGTCTGCTGACGCTGATGCTCTATTTGAATGCACTTATCGCTTAAAGTGTGTTGATGGCGAATGGATGTGGTATCGAGACGTTGGAAAAATAGTGACTTTTGACCCTGTCGGCCAGCCGTCGCGTGTTACCGGCTCATACAGCAATATTACTGAATCTAAAGCAGTACAGGAGCGAGCACAGTACTACGGTGCTGCATTTGAGCAAACACGAGATTGGGTGCTAATTTTTGATGAAAATTTTGAAATAGGGCGAGCAAATAAAGCGATGTCAGACGCTTTTGGTTGGAAAAATGAGGAGTTGAAGTTATCGCTGGGTTTACCGGGCATTACTCTGAAACAGATTAATGCTTATCGTAAGCTATTACCGAGTATTAATAGTCTAGGTTATTGGCGTGGTGAAGAATTTATTGAAACACCTGATGGTAAAGAGTATCACGTTATTACCAATATCAGTATTAGCAAAAACATCGAGTATCAAAAAAGTCATTATATTTTGGTTTACACTGATATAACCGCGTTAAAGTCAGCCGAAAATGAGCTGCGCATCATGGCAAATTATGATCACTTAACTGGCTTACCTAATCGCAGCTTGTTACTTGACCGTATTGAGCACGCGATGGCCGTTTCGAAACGTAGAAAAGAAGCCGTGGCACTATTTTTTATTGATCTGGACCGATTTAAACAAGTTAATGACTCGTTAGGCCATGAATATGGTGATCGATTATTAAAAGAAGTTTCTAAGCGCTTAGGGAAGTCGTTGCGTGCTGATGATACGTTATCAAGGATTGGCGGCGATGAATTTGTTGTGTTGCTTGAGCGTTTTCGTGATCCCAAAGAACTTGGGCGTATTGCGCAAAAGTTTATTGATTTAGTGCAAAAGCCTTTTGCGCTAAATAATAATATCGTCAGTATTGGTGCCAGTATTGGTATTTCACTCTACCCGAATGATGCTGATGACTCTGCAGGTTTTTTTCGCAATGCAGACGTAGCTATGTATCACGCTAAACAATTAGGTCGAAACAATTACCAATTTTTTACTGAACATATGAACCTCGAGGCAAAGCAGCGACTGACCCGAGAAACTAATTTGAAACTTGGTTTTGCCAATGATGAGTTTTTCAATGTTTATCAGCCTATTATGGATGCCTATAAAGGTAAGGCGGTAGGTGCTGAACTGTTGATGCGTTGGCGTCATAATGGTGTGGTTGTACCGCCAATTGAGTTTATAACGCTTGCTGAAGAGTTGGGTTTAATTATTCCAATGACTGAACAAGCGATGAAACGGGGCTTTGAGCAATTAAAACTGTGGCGTCAACTAAGGCCAAACTTTTACCTTTCAGTTAATTTTTCAGCTAAACATTTCAGTGATAAAAATCTGATTGAATCTATTGAGGTGTTATTGGCAGAATTTGATTTGCCGGCGAATGCCTTGAAAATTGAAATTACGGAAAGCGCTTTTATTTTTGAGCCAGAAAAAGCAATTAATACGATGAACGCCCTGAGCG
>OJDZ01000623.1_pt1 | contig 18919 bp, 13 predicted proteins | sample 1592981 | NCBI WGS metagenome assembly OJDZ01 (sample SAMN05416851, study PRJEB24817) | seawater metagenome | isolation source: Sea water | place: Canada:Atlantic | collected 2013-07
AATTAGTATAAAAGCACGCGATGGCAAATTAAAAGCGGCAGATAAGGTGGTTGTTTTACCATTTCTAGTTTAGGCGGTATTGGTGGCACGGCATTTACGCCGATTGTTAATGCACCGGAAGTGGCAATTTTAGGGGTTTCAAAATCTGAAATGAAGCCTAAGTGGAACGGCAAAGACTTTGAGCCTAAGCTTATGTTGCCATTATCAATGTCATACGACCATCGTGTTATTGACGGTGCGCTGGCAGCACGCTTTACTGTGCATTTATCAAATGTGATGAGTGATATTAGAACGTTAATATTATAGTTCACTAACATTTGATACCTATCAGCGTTATGCTGGGATAAGTTGGTAAAATGAAAGTCGTTTGGTTAATTTTCATTTTTACCAACTTTTCACCAATAATTGCTGATTAAAAGATAGCGATTCTTGTGCGGTTTAAGTAAAATTGCCGGCAAGATACAGACAAAAAAGTGTTGGAAATGTTAACGATTAACCTCGTGACTCATCATTCAGCAAATATAGGCTGGCACAACCAGCAATAAATACATCAATTTTTGAGGTTAGCATGAGTAACGATATTAAAACTCAAGTAGTAGTTTTAGGTGCGGGTCCTGGTGGCTATTCAGCAGCATTTCGCGCAGCAGATTTAGGTTTAGACGTAGTCTTAGTTGAAAGCCGTGAAACGCTTGGCGGCGTTTGTTTGAATGTGGGTTGTATCCCTTCAAAAGCACTTTTACACGTTGCTAAAGTTATTGATGATGCGGCAGCAATGGCGTCACATGGTGTTACTTTTGGTACTCCTAAAATTGATTTAGACAAAATTCGTGGCTGGAAAGAAAGCGTTGTTGGCCAACTAACTGGTGGTTTAGGTGGTATGGCCAAAGCACGTAAAGTTAAAACGGTATTCGGTTACGGTAAATTTACTTCTGATAAAACTGTTGAAGTTGAAGGCGCAGATGGCAAAACAACCATTACCTTTGATAATGCTATTATTGCAGCAGGCTCTTCAGTAGTTGACTTACCATTTATCCCAACTGAAGACCCACGTGTTATTGATTCAACGGGTGCTTTAGAGCTTAAAGACGTGCCAGAAGAAATGTTAGTACTGGGTGGCGGTATTATCGGCCTAGAAATGGGGACGGTTTATAGGGCACTAGGTTCAAACGTTTCTGTCGTGGAATTTGCTGATCAATTAGTACCGGCTGCTGATAAAGATATTGTTAAAGTTTACACTAACTTCAACAAGAAAAAATTCAACATCATGTTATCAACAAAAGTGGTAGCTGTTGATGCGAAAGACGATGGTTTGTATGTAACGTTTGAAGGTAAAAACGCACCGGCTGAGCAAGTACGCTACGACAAGATTTTAGTTGCTGTTGGCCGTAAGCCAAATGGTCACTTAGTTGCTGCTGATAAAGCAGGCGTTAATGTTGATGAACGTGGTTTCATCAATGTAACTAACGAACTTCGCACTAACGTAAATCATATTTTTGCTATTGGTGATGTTGTTGGTCAACCTATGCTTGCTCATAAAGCGGTACATGAAGCACATTGTGCTGCTGAAGTAATTGCTGGTAAGAAGCACGTATTTGACCCACGTTGTATTCCGTCAATTGCTTATACTGACCCTGAAATGGCTTGGGTTGGTGTTACGGAAACTGAAGCGAAAGAACAAGGTTTAAACATTGAAGTAGCTAACTTCCCTTGGGCTGCTTCTGGCCGTGCTATTGCCTCTGCGCGCACTGAAGGTAAAACGAAGTTAATCTTCGAAAAAGAAACCGGTCGTGTACTGGGTGGTGCTATTGTTGGTATCAATGCTGGCGAAATGTTAGGTGAAGTGTGTTTAGCAGTTGAAATGGGGGCGGACGCTGAAGATATTGCTTTAACGATTCATGCGCACCCAACATTAAATGAATCAATTGGCCTAGCAGCAGAAATCTTTGAAGGTTCAATCACTGATTTACCTAATGCAAAAGCAGTAAAGAAAAAGAAGTAATATGATAAGTAGATTAAGAAACTAATCTTTCTTAATTCAGTTTTGAATTATTTGTAAATAAAAAGCCAGTCACTTGCAAAAGTCGCTGGTTTTTTTATTACAAAACCTTTCTGTGCTGAATAATTGAACTTTTCAGTTAAACTATTCGTATAGAGCCTTTAAATAAACAATAAGACTAAGCATAACAATGAAAAAAAATCTCATTACCTCCGGCTTCGCCGCTTCTGTTCTATTGGCGTGTATCACCGTAAACGCAAATGAAAATGTGGTAGAAACTAAAGAAGATATTCAGGCAATTGATTTTGTTGAGCTGTTCGAAAAAATGGGTGGGAAACACCCTGGACATAGAAAAGCCCATGCTAGTGGCTTGTGTGCCTCCGGAACTTTTATGCCATCGAGCAGTGAGCACTTTTCAGGAGCAGCGTTGTTATCGAACGGTGAGCTCCCTGTATCTATGCGCTTTTCATTAGGTGGTGCTAACCCTAAAGGTGATGAAAGAGCACCAGGCGCGCGTGGAATGGGTATGCAAATTAAACTTCCTAACGGCTCTTTACATACTTTTACGGGTAATAACTTTCCAGTATTTGCAGGCAAAGACCCTGAGACTTTTTATGGCTTTTTATCGACTTTATTACCCGATGAAAATGGAAAACGTGATCCTGCTAGAACATTGGCGTACATTCAGAATAACCCAAGCGTACAAGCTAATGCTATGTGGAATAAATCCGCTAAAACAGCAGCGTCATACGCAAATACTCAGTTTTTTGGCCTGCATACCTTTTATTTTCAAGCACCCGGTGAACAAAAAACTAAGTTTCGCTGGCATGTTGAGCCAAGTTTAGGTGTAAATACCTTAGATAAAGCAGCAGCAGCTCAAATGCCGGCTATGTTTCTAGCTGATACTTTTGCACAACAACTTAAAGAGGAAACTATTCGTTTTACCATTGTGGCAACTTTAGGTGAAGCCAAAGATAGTGATATTGATCCATCACAACAATGGCCGCGTGATCGCCCTCAAGTCGAACTAGGCACAGTGACTATTAAAACGAGTGGTGGAGATACCTGTAACAATACAAACTTTGACCCTAATATGATTTCAGCAGGTTTTATACCAAGTGAAGATCCTGTATTAAAAATGCGCTCACCAGCTTATGCTATCTCTTTTGGTAGAAGGTTAAGTGGTCAATAAATAGATATTTCATTACCTATTTCAATCAAAATCAACAAGGACTGTCGCTTAAAATTGGTCCCTAGTGCAAAAGCAGTTAAAAAGAGCAAGTAATTTACCGATAAGCTTTAACGTTTAGCGGCGTTAATTAAAAAAGCCAGCCGAGATTCTGGCTTTTTTGTGTCTATAATTTGACGGTAGCCATCGGTTTTTTAGGCAGATATACTGGTGACAAACACGCTAGATAACCTAACTTGAGTTAATAAGGAAAATTGCATGATAAAGAACGTAATTTACGCTGTGTTAGCATTGGGATTAACTGCATGCGCTAGCAATAGTCCGACGCCAAATGGTGCCTCACAATGGGATTTTGATCACCAAGTGCAGTTTAAGCAAACTGATTTAAAAGATGGTAAACATCACCTGCAAGTGATCACAAAACAAAATACTGAGTTCAGTAAATTAGCGACATTTTTAATGCGTCAGTCACTGCGTATTTGCAAAAGTTACGGTTTTAAAATTGAAGTGCTAGAAGGAGTTGAGCGCTTTGATGATAAATTGTCATTTCCTAATATGATTATGCCTTCATTATCCGCTAATATTGAATGCCCTAACCCGTAGTGTTCTGGATATTTTTCTTACGTAAAAGTAAGTAAAACGAGAGGCTAGGCTGGATATAATGAAGATATAAAAAAGGTGACTTATATTAAGTCACCTTTTTCGTATTTAACCTTCAGTGTTCTTTCTCAAGTCTAGGTTTAAGCACTGAGTCGAGCACTGAACCGAGCTAACGTTAACGAGACATGTTAGCTCGACAGCTAGGTCAAACTTATACCATTTTAATTGGTACGTACTTAGTGCTCATCTCTTCTGTCGGAGGAGCGAAGCGAGTTAAGTCAATACCATCAACCGCTGCTTTGTACTCTTCGATTGTTGGGAAACGACCCAGTACCGATGAAAGCACGACTAAAGGCGTTGAACCTAATAATGACTCACCTTTTTTCTCAGCGGTATCGGCTACAACACGACCTTGGAATAAACGCGTTGATGTTGCGATAACCGTGTCGCCAGGTTCCGCTTTTTCTTGGTTACCCATACATAAGTTACAACCAGGGCGTTCTAAATACATGATGTTTTCGTACTTAGTACGTGCAGTACCTTTCGGGTTAGCATCATCAAATTCAAAACCAGAATATTTACGTAAAATATCCCAATCGCCTTCGGCTTTAAGTTCATCAACAATGTTGTAAGTTGGTGGCGCTACAACTAATGGCACTTTAAATTCAACTTTGCCATTTTGTTTTTCAATGTTACGTAACATTTGGGCGATGATTTGCATGTCACCCTTGTGCACCATGCAAGAGCCTACAAAGGCTAAGTCGACAGTTTTGCCGTTGTAGTATGATACTGGACGAATAACATCATGGGTGTAACGCTTAGATGCATCATCGTTGTTTACATCAGGATCAGCAATCATTGGTTGATCGATAACGTCTAAGTCGATAACCACTTCTGCGTAGTATTTAGCTGCGTCGTCAGGTGCTAGTGCTGGACTAGTACCAGATTTAACTTCTTCAATACGTTGGTCAGCTAAGGCGATTAAACCGTTAAGTGTTTTCGCTTCATTTTCCATCCCCTTATCGATCATGATTTGGATACGGCTCTTAGCAAGCTCGATTGATTTAATTAAGGTTTCATCATTTGAAATACAGATTGACGCTTTTGCTTTCATCTCTGCAGACCAATCAGTGAAGGTGAATGCTTGGTCAGCCAATAAAGTACCAATATGTACTTCGATGATACGACCTTGGAATACGTTCTCGCCACCAAACTGTTTAAGCATTTGTGCTTGTGTTGCGTGCACAACATCACGGAAATCCATGTGACCTTGCATATGGCCTTTAAAGGTAACTTTGACAGACTCTGGAATTGGCATCGCCGCTTCACCGGTCGCCAGTGCTATGGCAACCGTACCTGAATCGGCACCAAATGCTACCCCTTTAGACATACGAGTATGCGAGTCACCACCAATGATGATAGCGCGGTCGTCGACAGTAATATCATTTAATACTTTATGAATTACGTCAGTCATTGCGTGGTAAACACCTTTAGGGTCACGCGCTGTGATTAGACCAAACTTGTTCATGAAGCTCATCAGTTTAGGAATGTTCGCTTTAGCTTTGTTGTCCCATACCGATGCTGTATGACAACCTGACTGGTATGCGCCGTCAACTAAAGGAGAGATAGTTGATGCTGCCATCGCTTCTAACTCTTGGCAAGTCATAGGACCTGTAGTGTCTTGTGAACCAACAATGTTCACTTTAACGCGCACATCTGAACCGGCATGAAGATCGGTTTTAGAAAGAACACCAACAGCATTTCGGTTGAATATTTTTTCTACTGCAGTAAGGCCTTGACCTGCATGTGAAATTTCTTTCGAAGCAGCATATACAAGCTTAGTTGCTACACCTAAAGCTTCAGAGGCAAACGTTTGTAGTTTTTTACCAAAGACAACTGCGTAAGAACCACCTGCTTTCATGAATTCCACTTTTTGTGGCGTGAAAGCTGAAGAGATGTCTGCTAGCTCTTTATCACCGTTTAATAATTTCTTCGCTTTAGTATCAATTGTTAATACAGTGCCGGTAGCAACTGAGTAAGCTTCTTCTAAAACAGCATCGCCATTCTCGTCAACAACCGTGTTACCGTTTGCGTCTACTTGCTTAACCCAGTTTTTAAGATCAAGACCAATACCACCAGTGACATCAACGGTCGTTAAGAAGATTGGAGAAATACCATTAGTGCCGGCAACTACAGGAGCAATGTTAATAAAAGGCACGTATGGACTTGCTTGTTTACCGGCCCAAAGAGCCACGTTGTTAACACCAGACATACGAGAAGAGCCAACACCCATAGTGCCTTTTTCAGCAATAAGCATAACTTTTGCGTTAGGGTGCTTAGCTTGTAATGCTTGTATTTCTTTTTGGGCTTCATCAGAAATCATGCATTTGCCGTGTAACTCACGGTCAGCACGTGAGTGCGCTTGGTGACCAGGAGAAAGTAAATCCGTGGAGATATCGCCTTCACCGGCAATATAAGTTACGACTTCAATTTTTTCTTCAATGTCAGGCAGCTTGGTGAAAAATTCAGCGTCTGCATAACTTTCTAAAAGATCTTTAGCAACTGGGTTGCCTGCTTTATAAGCTGCTTCAAGACGAGCAGTATCGGCATCGTATAAGAACACTTGTGTTTTTAACACATCAGAAGCTGGTGTTGATAATGCCGCATCGTCACTTAACGCTAGATCAAGTAATACACCGATAGATGGACCACCTTTCATATGCGATAGTAATTCAAAGGCAAATTCAGGGGTTATTTCTGCGACAACTTCATCACCTAAAATGATTTTTTTCAAAAAGGCAGCTTTTTGACCGGCAGCGCTAGTGGTACCGGGTAACGTGTTATAGATAAAGAAGTTCAAAGAATCTTCGCGATGTGCGTGCCCTTGATCTTTAATTTGCTCAATGATTTCCGCTAATAACTCAGCACTATCGATTGGCTTAGGTGCTAAACCTAGCTCATTTTTACGATTCTCAATTTCTGCTATATATTCTAAATACAGGCTCATTTGATATTCTCTCTCTAGCTATAAGATGCTAATAACATGATCATTAGCTGGGACAAATTTTGACGTTATTTTACCTGATTTTTTAGCGACTATGAATCATTTGATAAAATAAACACTATTCACCGTGGATATAGCCAACAGAAGCTATAGTTATGTTGGTTATATTGCCATGACTTAACAATAGTCGATTATATGCTTAAGTCGCTTATTTAGCATATTCAACTTAAGTATAAACATAGTGTTTATTCTAGTTCAGGTTAATTATGTAGCGGTAGGATCTGCACGGGGATTAAATGTATTACATGATTTATTGACTAAGCGAGTGGCTGAAGGCATAGGAAAGAAACCAAATTTGCTGCTAAATTTAAAATATACAACTCATCGCTTCGCTTTTACTCTTTGCCAAGTTTAGCTTTTACTTTTTTCATATGTTCGCGAAAGCTTTTATCAAATTTAGATTCGCCACAGCTAAAGTACTGTGTAGAAGACCCCTCACTTAAACCGTATGCAGTCATATCTTGGGTCACCGAGCATGTGCCGTCATCAAGCTTGGTGATAGCGATGCCAGCGCCCATATCTTTTGTATTCTTAGCGCGCTCTTGTTCTTCATCTTTTACCGGGGATGAGTGGGGTACTGACTTTATGTTGTTGTTAAATATGGATGCCGGTTGATAGTTTTGATTAGGGTTATGGGTACTTGTGGATGAGTTTTGGTTAAGCTTATTTCTAAGTCTTTGTAATTGTGTGAAACTATCTAGCTTTCTTTTTGTTGGAGCTGGCTCAGGTGATGGCTGTGGCATGGTTGCTGTAGCTTTGGGTAAATCAATTGCTGTAGTGACCACACTGCCATCTTTATCGGAAAGTGTTTTTTCAATTTTTTCAGGCATATCTTCGGCAGCTTGAACACCCTTAGATGCTACTGCTTCATTATCTTTTGGGCTTAAGGATGGCTCAGCGATGATAGGATCGTTTTCTTTTTCAGCTTGTGAATTTTCTGTTGTGCTAATGGGCACTTGTGGTGTGTTTTTAGGAGCATAATATAGAAAACTTTTTATTGCTGTTTTTTCAATTTCTGGAACCGATAATTGCTGATTTTTCGCTGTTACTAGGATAATGAATAGTATTAGGCTGTGAATAGCCAGAGAAGATATGACAGCAGTGTAAGTTCCATTTTGCACAGTAATATGAATATAAGGTAATGAAAGGATAATTTATAGACGTTATAGAGTAAGGTTAGTTCAATCGCAGTTTAGTCTATCTTCTGGTTTTATTTAAAATTTCCATTAACTCACCGCTGTTAGATAGGGTTTGAAAAGCATTGGAAAAATGTTCTTTTTCATGTTCCAAATTAGAATTTTTTGATATCGCAATGTAAGATCCGACACTTTTATCATAAGAGAATTTGGCCAATTTTATGCGCGTAGCATAAACATTTTGGTCAACCAACGGCATTATGGATTCTTCACGTTCTAAAAATGTATCAATGCGCCCTTTTAAAAGCATATCAATGAGTTGCTGATGATTAGTTAAGGGGATTTTTTTTATTTGGGTATCATGATCAAATTTATCGAAATATGACGCCCCTCTTAAAACCCCTACTGTTAGTGGCCGTAAATCTTTATAGCTATTCAAAGTGATTTTATTCTCAGTACGAATATAGAAGCGTAATGGTAATTTTTGTATTTTAATTGGCGGCTCAATATAAGTGAGAAATTGTTTTCTTAGTTCCGTTTTTCGTACCGCTACGAACATATCGGCTTGACCACTTTGAATAAGTGAAAAGCAGCGTGCGATAGGACAGTAGACAAACCTTGCGTTATAGCCGGCTTGATTGGCAAGCGCATTAGCTAGATCTATGTTTTCACCGACAAACTCACCATTAATGATTTCCGAAAATGGCGGTTCAATATGCATGGCGACAAGTATTGTTTTTTGTGCTTGAGCCGTTGCTTTCAACGAAATGAAAAATAAACTAATTGAGCAAGCAACAACAAAACTAATTGTTAGATACATCGGTTGCTTTAAGGTGATTTTTTTAAAAAAATGGTGCGTGGCATTATTTGTGATAAATTGCATCCTTATCGACTATAGAGCGATATTTTAGTGAGCTTAAAGTTTAGTTAGGTCCTTTAAACACTTTATTAGGAAAATCCATTTATCAATAATTCATATTAGCTAATTAACCGAGTAATCTCGTGTTAAACGCCATGGGTTTGCTACAATTAGATAATATAAACTAATTAAATCTATTTGGTTAATATAGTCGATTTTTTTGTTTGTAGTGATTTTTATTAATATAATTTGTTTGTTTTTTTAAATGAGGAGTCTTGACGTTTTCTTTTTTGATATGGGAAATAGGCTTGCTTTTTGTGCTGACAACAATTTAAGCAACTTATTATTTAAAACCATTATGCGATTAATGCATCGTAGAAGCGGCTAGTGTTTTAGACTAACTTTCTGCTATTGATTAAAACACTGATAGTTAACTTATGGTGATGCATGAATAATTATTGCTAAGCCGGTAAAATTACATTGTTACAACTGGTAATCGAGAAGGTTACTTACTTTTCACTAAAATTTTTCCGCCCTAAAGTCGGGCTTTCCAAAGTTTTCAATTAGAGGTATATATGGAATATCAATTTATAGATGATCCGATAACAGGGGCTGCAATGGCCAAGTTTTCGCTCGACCACGAGGTTATCGGTCCATGGTTAGAGGTTGAGGTGGGTACAGATGTTGTGAAACTTGAGCAATTATTATCTGCAATGGTAGAAATAGAACAAGAAAAGCAATCGGAAATTACAATAATAGGCAGCGAATACAGTGTGGTTTTTAATCGCGGCGATGTAACTGTCCAAACCAATGCCAGCATTGATGGCATAGAGGTATTACCGGATGCATTGGTGGAAGAAAATATTGATTTTGACCAGCAGGATTCATCATCTTGTGGCCAGGAAGACTTTCGAGAAATACTATTGTCTTGGGCTAAATTTGTTGCTAAGTACTAAGGGCTGTGGATAGCCGCTTCAGTGTTATACTTTCTTCTATACATAAGTTTAAAGTAAGGATCACAGATGCTGCTATAGCCATTATCTTGATGAACAATTCATTTTGGCTTTGTTAATCAACGGAGCGAGTTAATGGGAATTGTCGCATCTCATTATGAATCTGATGCTTTGCCAACTCTGGCGCATAAGGTTGGCATTGAAGGTAAAGTTATCATTCGAGATTACCAACCAACAGAACTAAGCCAACTTATGATTTCTCTTGCCAATGTGTTGTTAGGGTAATAACCCGTCGCTCGGTTATTTAATTGCTTTTGTCGGTAATAAACCTTCATTTCTCTATTGGCAAAATCTTTTCTGAGCTTTGCATTTGCAAGCACTAAGCGGTTATCTCGCTGTAAATATAAATCGAGTACCGGGTAGTCTGTCATGGCAAGTTGTTGGGCGATTTGATTACTCGCTGTTGGTGTTGGCATATAGGCACTGAGCATAACAAAAGCACTTGGCTCATTAACCAGTTTTTTCTGATAGATATCAAGTATAAATGCGGCATGACTTCCTTCTGCTACCACGATTATTCCTCCGGGATAATTTTTGGCTTTTTCTAAAACCACTAACAAAATATCAGCAAATGTTTTACCGTAGTTATCTAAGCTTTCAGCGTTTTCAGTAATACGTTCACTCTCTACCAATGCTTGCGATGGGTAGTTATTAGGTTTATGCGGAGGATGTAAGGTAATTGTCGTCCAGCCATATTCTGGCATATTTTGCCGTAACTGATTCAGTGCGTTGGGTGTCGCTATGCTCTGTTGCCAATCAGGAATCAGCACCATGACACCTTTATTGACCGCTGTTGTATTTTCGTTGGTAGCGATGAGGTATTTATCACTGCCGACAAGAAGGGGGGTTATGGTTTCTTTGGGTAAATAGTGTTCTATGTCTTTTTGCTGCTGTTCAAAGGCATCAATAGGCGCGTTGATAATGACTTTATGTTGATGAGTACCTTCAGCTGGCTTTGTCTGTGCAGGAGTATCAGTATTGTCTTTGGCTTTACTGCTTTTAGAGACTTCTGTAGCGCTTTGAGTATCTTGCTCTGCTATAAAAGCCAGTGATGTTGAACTGTTAAAAAATAAGCACAAAGCTATTAATGTAATAAAGAGTAATTGTGGTTGTATGTTCAAGCGCATAAAAAGTAAGGTTCCTAAAATAGGTGACTTATTAATAAAACAAACTAGGCGAATGATATAACCCCTATTATCGACAATATCAGCCATTTCTTTAGTCCGATGAACCGACGGATAAACGAACGTTTAACAGAACCTAGTCAAAAGGACATGCTTTGGAAAATGTTAATGTTTGTGCCGAAACTGGGTGGCTGATTTGTAGCATTTTTGCATGTAATTGCAAACGATTGCTGATGGTAAGAGCTTGATCATGAGCATAAAGGCGATCACCTAATATTGGGTGACCTATAGCTAACATATGCACTCGTAATTGATGAGAGCGCCCAGTCACTGGAGTTAGTTCTAATAATGTCGTGGTTTGAGCATCATTGTTTTCTCGATAACTTAATACTTTATAATGGGTTAGTGCCGTTTTACCATGCTCATAGTCTACTTTTTGTTTCGGCCTGTTGGGCCAATCACAAATCAGTGGTTCTTTAACAGAACCTGTCGATTGTTCAACTCGGCCAAAAACACGAGCAATGTAGCTCTTTTGTGTTAACCTTTTTTCAAATTGTCGACTTATGGCAACATGGGCGGGTTTATTAAGGGCCATGAGAATAATTCCCGATGTTGCCATGTCTAACCGATGCACAACGGTTGCCGTTGGTAGCACTTTTAGTACTCGATTTTGTAAGCAATCTTGGTGCTCTGGTAAACGGCCAGGTACGGTTAGTAAGCCGCTTGGTTTATTCAATACCACGATGTCGTCGTCTTGATAAACAATATCAAGGTAAGGGCTCATGGGAGGCTGATAAATAAAGTCAGGGTTAGCACTCATGTAAATTTTCCTCAAAAAATTGTTGCATCATATTGCTAAACAGCAGACTAAATTTTTAATGTAATTTAGCTTAAAGACATAAACCGTTTCATGGCCATTTAGCTGCTATCGTTGAGTCGCTATTAGTAGAAAATAATAGAGTAATAAAAGCCCGGTGGTTAGCTAAATACTAAGGCATCGGGCTTTATCATGAGTTTTTAGCGTTAATTACTCACCACAATCAAACGTACGGCTTCAAACTTAATCAGCGCTTTTTCAATATATTCAGCTAACGCATTTTTTTGCATTAGAATGAAGTCAATTTCTTGTTGACGAACACTCGGGTTAATGGCTTTAAGTGCCGTTAAACGCTGGTGCTCTTCATCCATTGCTGTTTGCATTCCTGCTAATGCTTTTTCTTGTATAGTCTTAATTTGTTGTTCTGCGTGAGCTTCTGCTTTGGTAACTAGCGGCGACACTTGGCTTTTCAGCGCTTTAACTAATTGCAGGGCAACTTGTTTTTTTACCGGTGATAATTGCTGATCTAATACTGCTTCACTGACTTTATCGGCAAGGTCGTTGCCATTTTTGTCGACTAGTATACGAATGGGTGTGGTAGGTAAATAACGTCCTAGTTGTAAGTTACTTGGGGCAATAGCTTCCAAAGTAAATATACATTCTAAGAAAAAAGTGCCGGCTGGCAAGGCTGGATTTTTTAACAGACCAATACTGGAATTACCTATTTCATCACTAAGTACTAAATCCATGGCACCGCGCACCATCGGATGATCCCAAGTGATCAGCTGGTAATTTTCAACCGCCAAAGCGGTATGGCGATTAAAAGTAATGGTAGTGCCGTCTTCAGGTAAGCACGGGAAATTGGTACATAACATATGTTCAGAAGGCTGCAAGGCGATAGCGTTATCAGCTTTATCATCTTGTTGGATACCAAAAACATCTAATAATTGGAACATAAATTGTGGCAAATGAATTTGTTGATCGAGTTTTTCTATTTTCTCCACTAAAGCATGTGCTTTACCTTGGCCTGAAGAATGTAATTCAAGTAATTTATCACGACCCGATTCTAAGTCTTGTTTGATCGTCAGGTGTTTTTCATGACTTTGCTCGATTAATAACTGCGCTTCGTTAGAGTCCCAGCTTGCGCTAAGCGCAAGATCAAATAAGCTTTCGCCAAAAGCTTGGTAAACCGAATGGCCAGTAATACAGGTATGTTCAAAGGCGTTTAATGATTTTTTATACCACTTAAATAATAAGCTTTGCGCTGAATCTTCAAAGTAAGGTACATGGATACGAATGGTTTCTGTTTGACCAATACGATCTAAACGGCCAATACGTTGTTCAAGTAAGTCAGGATTACGAGGTAAATCAAACAATACTAAATGATGTGCAAACTGGAAATTACGCCCCTCACTGCCGATTTCGGAACATAATAGCACTTGTGCGCTATCTTCGTCTTGAGCAAAGTAGGCAGCAGCGCGATCACGTTCAAAAATACTTAATCCTTCATGAAATACTGCTGCGCGCATGCCTTCTTTAACGCGTAATGCTGTTTCTAAGTCGACAGCGGTTTGTGCGTGGGCACAAATAACCAACACTTTTTCTTTTTTCAATGATTGTAAAAGTTCGATTAAATAATCGACACGAGGATCAATGTCATACCAGCTTTCATGGCTGTCTAAGCTAAACAGTGTTTCAGGCGTAAAGATAAACTTTGCTTGGGTTTGCGATTTGAGATCTTCAGCTGTACCCGACAACAACAGTTCATTAATCGAGTTTTGATAAGCTTCAGGCATAGCAAGTGGTGCTGCATGTAATTCGCGACCAGGAAAGCCTTTAATGGTGTTACGGCTATTGCGAAACAAAATACGGCCAGTGCCATGACGATCTAATAGCTGGTCAAGAATATGCTGGCGAGCACTGTCTTGAATACTTTCTTCAGCATGATTAATTGCCGCGATATGTGCGCTGACATCAGCTTCGTGTAACAAGGTCGTTAATGTAGATATTTGCTCACTCGCTAGCGGTTCACGGGTGATCAAGGTATTGGCGGCGTCTGCCACTTCGGTATAGTGCAGCTCTTCTTCGGTGAATTTTTGATAATCGAAAAAGCGGTCAGGATCGAGTAAACGTAAACGAGCAAAGTGGCTTTCATGGCCTAGCTGATCAGGTGTTGCGGTCAGTAGTAATACACCAGGAATGGTTTGCGCTAACTGCTCTATACACTGATACTCAATACTAGCATTGTCTTGTTGCCAGTTTAAGTGATGGGCTTCATCAACCACCATCAGGTCCCATTCTTCATCAATCATCGCTTCATACCAACGTGGATTTTTGGTAATAAAGCCAAGATTTACTAGCACTAATTGTTCAGTGCTAAAGGGATTTTCGTCGCCGTTATTTGCGACTTCTTCACAACGACTTTCATCAAAAATACTAAACTGCAAATTAAAGCGGCGTAACATTTCCACCAACCATTGGTGCATTAGTGACTCAGGGACTATGATCAATACGCGTTTAGCACGGCCTGTGACTAATTGTTGATGAATAATCAGGCCAGCTTCGATGGTTTTACCTAAGCCAACTTCATCGGCTAATAAAACTCGTGGTGCAAAACGACTGCCAACTTCTTCGGCAATGTATAATTGATGCGGAATTAAGCTGACTCGACCACCGCTAAGGCCCATAAGTTCAGATTGCTGCTGGCTAAATTGATGATGTAAACAATCTTTACGTAAGCGAAACCAATCAAGCCGATCGATTTGACCGTTGAGTAGGCGGTCATGAGGTTTATTGAACTTTATGAAATGATCAATCATCATTTCTTTTAGCGAGCAGGCTTCGCCAGTGTCTTGTCGAACGCCAAAATAGGTCAGTAAATTATCACTTTCTTCGAAAGACTCAACAGTAAGTGACCAGCCTTCATGGCTTGGAATACTATCACCAGTATTAAATATAACTCGGGTGAGTGGAGCATTGTCTATGGCGTATTGTCTTGCATCCCCAGTTGCCGTAAACACGATAGTTACAAAACGACCTTCGACTGCGGTAACGGTACCTAGCCCTTGATCTGACTCACTATCACTAATCCAGCGTTGTCCAGGGTAAAATGTCATAGAAAAAACTCCAACTCAATAATTCGCGTAATAAACACACGTCAAAAAAAAGGCGCTATAGTATCGTTAATCATAGAAGTGATCATTAAATAAATCCGGAAAATGGCACTTTTTTTGATTAAAACTTATAAAATTGAATTTTGTTTTATCACTCATCGCGATTACTGCTTCTGTGCAAGTTAACTTGAAGTTAAAGTAAACTGTTTTTGTTATATTGAAGGAATTTAATTATCAGTTGCTTATGTTTTCATTTTGTTAAATATTCAGGATTGTAGTACTGAAAATTTAACCGAACCTTATGGATAAAATGTTAATAGCAATCGCTTAGTTTACTATAGTCATCAAAGTGTCAAAAAAGTGTTTTAGTGTAGTCATAATATTTAATAAAGCGACTTGCTTACTCTAAAGTAAACTGTCAAAGTAGCAATGATTCTAGTAGCGCGAGCTGTTTTTATGATTGTGAAACAATGATAAGAACGAATAGGTAATTAAATTGTTTTTGGTTAGATGAGTTACAACTTTTTGTGGTTTCTGGCAGCAGTTTATAACAAACATGCTGTGGAGCCTTCACTTGGTAAGGGACTTTCATATGACAGCAGAAAAAATTATTTATGTTTTAGATACCAATATCTTACTGCACGAACCTTTCGCTTTTCTCTCCTTTAAAGAACATGATGTCGTCGTACCCATGACGGTATTAGAAGAACTTGACTCTATCAAAGACCGCCAGAAAGATGTTAGTCGTGATGCGCGAGTGGCGATCAGAGCGCTTGAAGATATTCTTGTTGATGCCTCGCCTGAACAAGTGCTTGCGGGAGTTAAATTACCGCAAAATGATGAATTACATCCCAGCGGCTGTTTGTCTATTTTTAATGATTACGCGTTAGAAGAAAGCAAAGTTAAATTATCTTTCAATGAAAATGATAACCGTATAATTAGCTGTGCGATTTATTTACAGTCAAATAATCCTAAAAATAAAGTTGTGCTCGTTACTAAAGATATCAACATGCGTTTAAAAGCTAAAGGGGCAGGGTTAGCTTATGTTGAAGACTACCGCACTGATCAATTAATTGATGATATTAAATTTTTAACCAAAGGCTATCATCAGTTTTCAGGTGATTTTTGGCAGCATGTTGATAAGTGTGAAAGTGAAACGGAAGGCCGTAATACCACGCATTATATTAAACGTGATGTCTTGCCTAATCGTTACATGAACGAATATTTGATTGATGAAGGCGAACATTTTGCCGCTAAGGTAACTGGCTGGGATAATGACAACGTAGCAATAACTGATTTGAGCCGTGAACGCCTGATGGCAAAACAGGCTTGGGGCATTCACCCAAAGAACATTTATCAAGGCATGGCGATGGATGCTCTACTTGATCCAACCATTGACTTAGTCATTTTGACTGGGCCAGCCGGCTGCGGTAAAACCTTACTTGCTTTAGCTACGGCTTTGGAACAAGTTATTGAACGTGGGCTTTACGATAAAATCATTGTCACTCGTAGCACACCTGAAATCGCTGAATCCATAGGTTTTTTGCCCGGTACTGAAGAAGAGAAAATGGCGCCTTGGTTGGCGGCGATAACAGACTCTTTAGAGGTGCTACATAAGCAAGACGAAAATATGAATGGTAGTCTTAATTACATTATGGATAAGGCTAACATTCAGTTTAAATCGGTTAATTTTATGCGTGGTCGTAGTATTCAAAACGCCCTTGTCTTGCTTGATGAATGCCAAAACCTCACCGCTTCACAATTGAAAACTATTATTACCCGCTGTGGTGAAGGCACTAAACTCGTTTGTTCAGGAAATCTCGCGCAAATTGATAGTAATTATTTAACCGCGGTAACCTCTGGATTAACTTATATTGTTGAACGTTTTAAGGACTTTCCCGGTAGCAGTACCATCAACTTAAACGGCGTGGTACGTAGTCGTTTAGCATCATTTGCCGAAGAGAATTTATAGAAAAAATAGGCAAAACTTATATAAAAATTTATATAAAAAGTAATGTAACGGTGATGGGCTATTTGTCAGGATATCACCGTTAAATTTTTCAATGCTATCCTCTATCGCTGCTTTGATTTAATATTAAGTTATAAAGTTGAGCCTAAATTGAGGATAAGTTATCGCCACCCTCACTTTACGTTTATATGTTAACCGGTATTAGTAGGGCTTCTTGGTGTTTGTAAAAAATTCAAAAGAGCAACTTTTTCAGCGCTATAATAAATCAGTCATTGTGGTTTTTTCTGGCATTATGCTACTGACTTTTATTGTTACGTTTTATAATTACTATCTTGCTCGCTTGTCGCACCATAATGAAAAACTAGCGCAGGTCACAGAGTTTAGCGTGCAGCTGAATAATAAACTTACCAGTACAGTAGAAACACTCGCTAGCATGCGTGACTTAGCGCAGTATTATTTACGTTTTCCTGATGAGTTACCTGAAAAAACTCCGCCATTGCGTCAAGAAGGTAAGTATTTTTATCTTGATAAAACTCGACAAGACTTAAGCGCAAATAGCCGCATAATGAGCGGTAATATCACTGGAATTGGCCGTATTGATGCATTTAATCAGTCATTTACGCAAGAGTTGATTATGGCAAATGCTTTGACCCCTGCATTTGTCACTGCCCAAGAGTCAATTAAAGAAGCTAACTGGCTTTATTACATTTCCATGCGACGATTTGTTAATTTATATCCTTGGGTACCTAGGAGTATTTGGCAATATAGTGATCAAAGCTTAACGAATAGTTTGATGTTAAAAATCAAAGCGTCAAAATCTATTGATGAACAGTTTTGGTCGCGCCCTTATGTTGACTCGGCAGGTAAAGGCTTAAATACCGCCTTAGGTATGGGAGTTTATTTAGATAATGTTATGAAAGGGGCAGTATTGATTGATATTAATACCGCGGGATTATATCACTACCTACCAGAAGTCAAAGAGGAAGGCCATGGTTACATCATTGTCGATAAGCATAGTCACGTTTTATTACACAAGAACAGTGATGATCTTACGCTTAGCGCGCGTACGGCTTTTAGTGATGCCGCACCAGCACAATTAAATCAACTCAGCTATCAATCGCTACTAAATCTTACGCCAAGCTCTGATATTGGGGATTGGATTATTCAGCGAAAAAAATTAGCTATTAACGATTGGGTTTTACTTGAATATCATCAAAAAAATGATTTTTATGCTGCCATTAATCAACGCTTTTTAACGATATTTGCGAGTATCTTTTTTGGCCTGTTAAGTTTATTAAGCGTGATTTATTATGTGACACATCGCTCGTTTATTGCACCTTCGAAAAAATTTATTAGCCATATTGAAAATTGCTCAGCCGGTGACCCCGGCAAAATAAAACCATCGGAAGAATGGCGTCATTGGTTTAAAATTGTAGAAGATTTATTTGGCCAAAATCGCAGTTTAATGCAGCGTTTAAAAGATCAAAATAGTGAACTTGATCTGAGAGTGAAAGAAAAAACCCAAGCACTATTTTACAAAAGTGAGCAACATCAGCGAGACTATGCCTTGTTGCGCTCAGTGATGAATGCCATTCCAGATTTTATTCTATTTAATGATCCACAAGGTCGGTTGATCGGTTGTAATCAGGTGGTTGAACAATTAGTACTGCAAAAAGAAGCGGATATATTAGGTTGCCAAATTAGCGACTTTATTGCGACCGACCTCGGTGAAAAAGTCGCAGAGAGTATTGGAAGTCGTCAGCCTGAACAATTCTCTGTCGCACATCAAGAAATAGTTTCAAGCGAAGACAATACTTATGAAGTTTATAAAGCACCATTTTATGGTGAGCATAACGCCATGCTCGGCAGCATCGTGCTTATTCGCGATGTTACACAACAATTTAAGATTAATCAGGCGTTGAAACGGGCAAAAAATCAAGCGGAAGAAGCGAACCAAATCAAAAGTCAATTTTTGGCCAATATGAGCCATGAAATTCGCACGCCTATTAACGCTGTCTCTTATACACATCTGACGCTGC
>OJDZ01000657.1_pt1 | contig 18157 bp, 16 predicted proteins | sample 1592981 | NCBI WGS metagenome assembly OJDZ01 (sample SAMN05416851, study PRJEB24817) | seawater metagenome | isolation source: Sea water | place: Canada:Atlantic | collected 2013-07
TCGGCAGCGTCAGATGTGTATAAGAGACAGGCCCAAGCCCACGAGGTGCGCAACCGACAAACTCATGTGATCCAGTACTTCGGCATCGATACCCATGCCTTTACCGGCGGCTAAAGCCTCGCCTGAGAGCTTAAGTAAAATGCGTCCGTATTTGGGGGTTTTTTGCGGGGAAGACATAGCAGCAGCACGCTTTTTTGAGTGTTGGCATGTTAGCAAACTTCATTGGGCTAGCCAACGCTTAGATCGTCGATCGCTTTGCTATGGCTGTCATGACGCCAATCAGAGCCAGATAGTGAAAACTTATCTATCCAGCTCGGTCTCTTTTAAGAGCTTACCGCCTGACCAAACAAATCGTACTCACCCGCCTCATCAATCATCACCTGAATCATATCGCCCACCTTGACCCCTTCAGGGAGCGAGTCCACAAAGACATTGGCATCGATCTCAGGGGCACTTAGGTAGCTTCGAGCGATCGCAACGCCTTCCTCTTCGTCGATCTCATCGATGAGGACATTTAACACTTTGCCTACTTTGGCTTGAAGCTTCGCCTCAGAGATCGCTTGTTGGTGCTGCATGAGGCGATCTTTGCGCGCTTCTTTCACCGCTTCATCGACGTGATTGGGCAAATCGTTTGCCGCTGCGCCTACAATCGCTGAGTAAGTAAAGCAACCCACGCGATCGAGCTGAGCTTCAGTGAGCCAGCCCAGCAAGTACTCAAAATCCTCCTCGGTTTCCCCCGGAAAGCCCACCACAAAGGTGGAGCGGATGGCGATCTCAGGGCAAATCTCACGCCAGCGTCGGATCCGCTCAAGCGTGTTGTGCGAAGCGGCTGGTCGTTTCATCGACTTTAAGACATTTGGTGCAGCGTGCTGAAACGGGATGTCTAAATAAGGCAAGATCTTGCCGCCGGCCATGAGCTCAACCACCTGATCCACATGCGGATAAGGATAAACGTAGTGCAGACGCACCCAGATACCCAGCTGGCCCAGTGCCTGACACAGATCAAAAAACTTGGTTTTAAGCGGCTGGCCTTCCCAAAAACAGGTTTGGAACTTTAAATCCAGACCATAGGCTGAGGTGTCTTGGGAGATGATCAGCAGCTCTTTGACGCCAGCACGTTTGAGCGCGGCGGCCTCTGCCATAACCTGGTCAATCGGACGTGACACCAGATCGCCGCGCAAGGATGGGATGATACAAAAGCGGCAGCGGTGATTGCAGCCCTCGGAAATCTTAAGGTAGGCGTAGTGCTTGGGCGTAAGCTTAATCCCCTGCTCTGGCACCAGATCGATAAAGGGATTGTGAGTTTTGGGCGGCTTTGGCAAGTGCAAGTGAACCGCGCCCATGACATCTTCGTATGCCTGAGGACCGGTGACCGCGAGCACACTGGGGTGCATACCCATGATCTTATCGGCGTCTTTGCCCAAGCAACCGGTCACGATCACTTTGCCATTTTGATCAATCGCTTCACCAATCGCATCGAGTGATTCTTGAACAGCCGACTCGATAAACCCGCAGGTGTTGACGACAACCAGATCAGCGCCCGCATAATCTGCCCCCAGCTCATAACCTTCTTGCTTGAGCTGAGTCATGATGCGCTCAGAATCAACCAAAGCTTTGGGGCAGCCAAGAGATACAAAACCGATTTTTGCCGTCATAAAAAAACCATCAAAATGTCAGCGCACATGATATCACTCCGATGAGCGCCTTTGACTAATTGATGAGCTCGATATATGTTCATTAAAGACATGTTGTGATGTTGGTTCTTGCTGCTATGGATAAGCGGCTATCAAAAGGGTTTTAAAAAAACCCCTCTATATCAAGGATGATAATTTTGAAATCAATAAACCGATGGGCAACTCTGCTCAGTACTGCGGTACTGAGCATGGGTATGGTGGGTTGCGGGCAATTGGGCCCCTTATTGAGTGTGCCTGAAGTCAGCGACGCACAAACCAACGATGTGGTTTTTGTGGGTGATTCTATCTTTGCGCTATCTGGGGAGATCCAGGCGCAAATTGAAGAAAACGCGCAAACCACGTTTAGAAACTATGCGATCTCAGGTGCCCAATTGGTCGAAGGAAGCATAGCTGATTCGGTTCCAGATCAACTCGATAAAGCCTTTAGCGATGATCCTAACATCCGCTTGGCGGTGGTCGATGCGGGCGGCAACGATATCTTGATTCCTGCGATCGCCCTTGACCCCAATCAGTGTAAAACACGCTGGTACCGCAAAGACTTGAGCCAGAAGTGCAAGGATTTGATCGATAACCTTTATGTTCAGGGCGTTGATCTGATGAACTCAACAGCGGATCGCGGCGTCGACAAAGCCTATTTGATGGGCTACTACTACGTAAAAGACGCTTTTTTCAAACTCGACGCTTTGGAGCAAGCCGTAGATTATGGGGCTGAAGCTTTTTCAAATGTCTGCGCTAACTCAACTGCCGATTGCACCTTTGTTGATACCCGCTCTTTCATCAATGATGAGGATATCAAGTGGGATGGAATTCACCCCAAAACTTCGGGCTCAATCAAGATCGGTAACGCGATCTGGGAAGCGGGCTTGAAAGACGATTTGTAAAGCTGGATTGTTAAATAAAAACCGGGTTATCCCGGTTTTTTTGGGGGTTAGAGATGAAAAAAGTTTGGGCAGGACTATCACTCGTTTTATTGGCAGCATTGATTGCGACGCTGGTCAGACTCGATCATAAAAAAGTGGTACTGAAAACCGCTCAAGCCTCTGATCAACCGCACTCAAGCGTCTCTGAGGATTTGGTTGAACAACCTAAGGATACGTTGGTGAATCAGATAGCCAGCCGCTTTCAGCGGCGCTACGGCGCATCAATCGGGTCGGTGGTAACTCAGGCCGGTTTGCTCAGTGAGCTTGACCGGCTTCAAAGCACCCACCCTAATCAAAGTCGCCTCTTGTTTGATGAGGCGGTAAAGATGGCATTTCCCAATCAAGCCGCACAGATCTTAAGACTCATCGATTTACTGATTGAGTATGAGGACTGGGTGGACACAAATAGTGGCCGACTGAACCGTTTAGAATCAGTTGAACGCCTAGCGAAGCTATGGGAAAAACGCTATGAGTTGTTTGGAGCTGACGCCGATCTGCTTTGGGCTGAATCAACTTTGGGCGGAGATGTTAAGCAATTGCAAATCCAAGCAGAGATGGATCGACTTTCGCAAATTAACGATCAATCGGCCAGCAGCATCGCCGATCAACTCCTGGATAAGATAGATGAAATTTATGCTGGTTCTACAGCTGCTGCCCTGCTCACACCAAACGATCTGGGTCAGGCGGTTTTTGCGCTGGATTCGGTGCAGGCAGATCTGGCTGCGCTTGACCCGCAAAGTCGAGTTGATCAAATTAAGGAGCTTCGCAAAAAGGTGGGTTACCCTGAAGAAGTCATCACTCAGTTAGCTCAGCGCGATCAGATTAATCAACAAAAATGGGACACGGGTTATCAATACCAAGCAGCCAAACAATCACTGTCTGAGCAGTACACCGGATCAAGATATGAGCAAGAGCTAAGTAATTTGCAAAGCGCAACTTTTGGGTCTTCCGCTCCAACGATTGCTGCTGAGGAGCGCTCAGGTTTTTATCGCTTTAATCGCCCTAGGCAGTTTGGTGTCAATTAGATCTCGAGTGGTTAACACAGCAGGTTCAGCGGTTTTTTCACGCGGCGTTTTTAAGAAATTTTCGATCAAATCTAAGGGGTTACATGCTAGGCTAATGCCTCTAATTTCGATGATATAACCAGCTCAAGGGGTCTGCAGATGGCAGAGAAAGCCACAGATGTGATTGATTCTGGCGCTAAGCTGCTGCTGGTGCAGGAGCTGCTTAAAACTGAGCAGCATCAGGAGCTGATCGATTTTTTCTCTGACCAGTCAGAGTACGAGATTGCCAGCCTACTAGAGTCATTTCCCAAACCAGAGCGACTTGAGCTCTGGGCATTGGTACCTTTAGAGCTCAAGGGTGAGGTACTGGCTGAGGTTGATGCCGATATCCGAAGCGCCCTCATGGCCGACATACCAGCCGATGAGATCGGGGTTATGGCTGAGGATCTGGATGCTCAGGATATTGCTGAGATCCTCGATAACGCCACCAGTGAAGTTCGCGCTGCGGTCATCGACGGGCTGGATCATGCCACGCGCATGCAGGTCAGTAAGCTTGCCTCTTACGACGCCGACGTCGTTGGTAGCTACATGGATCCGGAGGTCGTATTTGTCGATCAGTCATTGACCCTTGAGCAGGTGCAACTGCTGATGCGCAGTGACGAAGACCTGCTCGATGATCAGGCGCAAGAGCTGCTCGTCATCGATGAAACCGGCCAGCTGTTGGGATTGCTGTCACTGGTCGATATCATCAAGTTTGATCAGAGCATGCTGGTATCAGAGCACATCGATACCGCGATCAAGGTACTCGACACCATGCCGATCCGGGACGCTGCTGCTTTGATCCGCGCCGAGGACTTTCGTTTTGCCCCGGTTGTGACCAGCGAAGGCACGTTGGTGGGTCAGCTTAACGCTGAAGATATCTTAAGTATCGTGCGCGATGATGCTGATTCAACCTTAAAGCACTTATCGGGGGTCAGCGACGATGAAGAGCTGTTTGCACCGATCCTTCGCAGTGCCAAAAGCCGTAGTTTTTGGTTGGGAATTAACCTCTTGACCGCTTTTTTAGCTGCTTTTGTTATCGGCCGCTTTGAGCTGGTCCTCTCTCAGGTGGTGGCTTTGGCGGTGCTCATGCCCGTGGTGGCAAGTATGGGCGGCATCGCCGGTTCACAGACCTTAACCGTCGTGATCCGTGGACTAGCGATGAACCAGATTGGGGGTTCCAACCGCAGTTGGCTGTTCAATAAGGAGCTTTGGGTTGGTGCCATCAATGGGGCGATTTGGGCGATAGTGGTCGCCATCGTCTCCTACCTTTGGTTTGACTCAGGCGCCATCGCCATCGTGATTGGTTGCGCCATCGTGATCAACATGACCGTGGCAAATGTCGCCGGTATCGCGATCCCGCTCACACTTAAAGAGATGAACATTGACCCTGCTCTATCCGCCTCTGTGATCCTAACCACGGTGACCGATGTGGTTGGCTTTTTGTCTTTCTTGGGACTCGCCAGTTTATTGATATTGAATTAATTCAATCACTTTTCCTAAAATGCACCAAAAAATAGCATCAATTATGCACCAATTTGGTGCTAATCTACGGGGACATTTGATACCTGTCCCAGCTTAGCCAAATTTTCACGTTTGCCTGCACCCAATTGTGGCCTGAATATTGCTAGCTGTATGGTAAGACCTTAAGGCCTAATCCATGCCAATTCGCTCTGTCCGCAAGATGTTTGAAGCCAGCCGACCCAGTGTGATGGGCGCGGAGGCAATGCACCTGCTCGACCACATGCTGACCGGGGTGATACTGGTCGATAAAGACCTCAACATCTTAAAGATCAACTCGGCAGTTGAAGTATTGCTCCAGCTCTCGGAGCGGCGTCTGCTCGGTAGCGCGATCGTGAATTTGTTTAACGGCAGCGACTTTGACTTGGGTGCGATGTGCGAACGCTCCAAACGCAACGTGCAGTCTTTTGCTCAGCGCAACCTCAGGATTTCGGTTGGACAGCGCTCAACCCTAGTGGATTTTACGGCCACGCCAGTTGATTTAGCCCCCGTTGAATTTATATTTGAGCTGCATGCCAAGGATCGCCAATCAAAGATCTTGCGCGAAGAGATGATTGCTAAGCAGCATAAGCTGACTCGTCAGTTGATTCGCGGGGTGGCCCATGAAATCAAAAACCCATTAGCTGGGATCCGCGGAGCAGCGCAGCTGTTGCTTAGGGGTTCAGGCACGACCGATGACGTCAGTGAGTTTGCTGAGGTGATCATCACTGAATCAGATCGCCTCAAGACCTTGGCCGACAGCATGCTGGGCTCTAACAAACCGCTCAAGCTTGAGCGGATCAACATCCATGAACCGATTGAGCACATCCATAAGTTACTCAAAGCCCAGCATCAACAAATCGAGCTGGTCAGGGATTATGATTTGTCGATTCCTGAAATCGAGATGGATAAAAACCGGATCATCCAAGTGCTGCTCAACATTTGCATCAATGCGATCAACGCCATGGTGGAGAGTGAAACAAGTGAGCCGGTACTCAAGCTAAAAACCCGCATCAAGCACCATGTGACTGCTCATGGGCAGGTACACCGTCAGATGCTGTGCATCAATATCGAAGACAACGGACCGGGCATCCCGAAAAAACTGTGCGATACCCTCTTCTACCCTATGGTGACTGGGCGCGCTCAGGGCAGTGGCCTTGGGTTGTCAATCGCCCAAGACCTTATCTTTCAGCATGGCGGTTATATAGAGTTCAATACCCGTCATGCTTCCAGCAAGCCAAAGAACACCGGTACTGAATTTACCATCTACCTGCCAACTGATCAGCAAAGTGACTCAAACCAGTCCCTATCAAATACAGAGCAATCATGACGTCAGACAATAATAAACTCAGCCCCCTTCCACAAATATGGGTCGTCGAAGACGACCAGTCGCTCAGGTGGGTTTTGGGGAAAACCTTCGAGTCAGCATCCATGCAGGTTCGCTGTTTTGAGGATGCTTATGAAGCTTTAGAGGCACTTGAAGAAGGCGAAGCACCGCAAGTTCTGCTCACCGACATCCGCATGCCGGGTATGGATGGGCTGACATTTTTGAAAAAGGTGCATGAGCAGCACCCCAACATGCCGATCATCGTGATGACGGCTCACTCTGATCTCGACTCGGCGGTATCAAGCTATCAAACCGGCGCTTTTGAGTACCTGCCCAAGCCTTTTGATATCGATGATGCGGTTAAATTGGTGCAACGTGCCTTTGATCACCAAGTGCAACAGCAGGACAAGATTGAGCTAAATGTCAATCCAAGTGGCTCTAAAATCATTGGTGAATCTCCCGCGATGCAAGAGTTGTATCGGGCCATCGGAAGGCTGTCGCACTCCAACATCACCGTCCTCATCAATGGTCAATCAGGGACCGGCAAAGAGCTGGTGGCGGCCGCACTTCATGAACACTCTCCTCGTAAGAACAACCCCTTCATCGCACTCAACATGGCGGCAATCCCCAGTGATTTGATTGAGGCGGAGTTGTTTGGCCATGAAAAAGGGGCGTTTACCGGCGCAACTGCTAAGCGCTCAGGTCGCTTTGAGCAAGCCAATGGAGGAACACTGTTTTTAGATGAGATCGGTGATATGCCTTTTGCGACTCAGACCCGATTGCTCAGGGTTTTGGCGGACGGTGAGTTTTACCGAGTAGGTGGACATACACCCATACGTGTTGATGTAAGGATCATCGCAGCGACTCACCAGAATTTGGAGCAGCGGGTAGAAGACGGCAAGTTTCGTGAGGATTTATTTTATCGATTAAACGTGATTCGGCTTAACTTGCCAGCTTTAAAAGAGCGCAGCGGCGATATACCCAAACTGACTGAGTTTTTTCTGAGTGAATCAGCCAAGCAGATGGACATTGAGCCAAAGTCTCTGAGTGATCAAGCGCTCAAGCGAATTGTCGATTACCCTTGGCCAGGTAACGTTCGAGAACTTCAAAACACCTGCCGGTGGCTGATGGTTATGGCGCCTAGCGCTCAAATCGCGCTTGAAGATCTGCCGGCTAAACTGCTCGAGCATGGTTCAGAGCAAAAGATAACTGCTGGCCGTGTACCTAGCGATCAGTTACTTAGTAGTGAATCAGAAGCCGAGGTTTTGGATGATTCACCCAATCCAGCACCCACCACTTGGCAGCAAAAGCTGCATCATCTCTTGATTGAACAGCACGAAAAAGGCGATATGAAAAACCTGATCGCCATACAGGAACAGATAGAGCAGGAGCTGATCAATACCGCGTTAGAGATCAGCGGAGGCAAAAAAGGCGCTGCTGCTGACTTGTTGGGTTGGGGTCGCAACACGCTCACCCGCAAACTCAAACACTAAATCCATGTCCAAAAAAAGGGAGGGGTTATATAACCCCTCCCCCCTCAAGTTAATCCTGTATTTAAAGCGTGTTATTCCTCAACATAAGCTGTGTTTTTGGTCACATGTCGCAGGTAGAAGTAACCCAGTAATCCTGAGATGAGCGATCCAAGTAAGATGCCAATACGCTCATCGAATACTTGAGTTTGTGGGTAGGCCAGCCCGCCGATAAACAAACTCATGGTAAAGCCGATTCCGCAAAGTAAAGACGCGCCTAAGATATGCGACCAGTTCACGTGTTTGGGTAGCTCTGCTAAGCCCAACTTGATGGTCAGCCAGCTGAACAACAGTATGCCTATCGGTTTACCGATTACGAGGCCTAGCATCACGCCAAGCGGGACTGGGTGTAATACATCACCAATTCCCATCCCCTCAAAGCTGATACCGGCGTTTACAAAGGCAAATAACGGAAGGATGATAAATGCCACTGAATTATGCAGATCATGCTCTAGGGTTTTGACCGGAGAGAAGTCTGGATTTTTGGGATCGGTATACGGGATAAACAGTGCGGTGATCACACCAGCCAAGGTGGCGTGGACACCAGATTTGAGAACCGCTACCCAGATCAACAGACCTATGATGAGATAAACCGTATGGCCTGACACCTTAAGCCGGTTAATCAGTGCCAACGCGATGATGCCGATACCAGCAAAACCTAAAGCGGTGTACGATATGTCACCGCTATAGAACAGAGCGATGATCACGATTGCACCGATGTCATCAAAGATCGCAACGGTCAGCAAAAAGATCTTGAGTGCAGTCGGTATCCGGTCGATCAGTAGGCTTAACACCCCAACAGCAAAGGCGATGTCGGTTGCTGCTGGTATGGCCCAACCATCTAGGTAAGAAGGTTCACCCGAGGATTTGGTAATCGCCACATAGATCGCAGCCGGGATCAACACACCGCCAATTGCGGCGATACCTGGCAAGACGACTTGAGATATTTTGGAGAGCTCCCCCGCAACAAACTCACGCTTGAGCTCAAGCCCCACCAAGAAAAAGAAGATCGCCATGAGGCCATCGTTAACCCAGTGGCGCAGATCCTTTTCGATCTTAAAGTTTTCAATTTGAAAATTTACCGTCGCATGCAAAAAATCCTGATAAGCCCCCGATAGTGGTGAATTAGCGACTATCAGGGCAGCAATCGCGGCCAAAGCCAGTACGACTCCCCCGGCTGAGTTGGTCTTTAGAAAGCGCTTGATGGAGCTGATCGGCTTGATGGCCATTAATTAACCCTTAAGATATTTGATGGCAAAAAGTAATTAGGCATGCTTAAGTTCAAACTCATGCATGAACTGTACCAGACGCTCAACCGCTTCAAGCGGAACGGCGTTATAAATACTGGCGCGCATACCGCCCACCGTACGGTGACCCTTGAGGTGAAGTAAACCCGTCTCTTCGGACTGGCGTAAAAACTCCGCGTTTAGCGACTCATCTGCCAAATAAAACGGCACATTCATGATGGAGCGATTAGCGATCGCAACTGGATTGCTGTAAAGCTTAGATGAGTCAATCGCGCTATAGAGCATCTGAGATTTTTGGTGATTGATCTTGGCAATTGCATCGACACCGCCCTGTTCTATCAGCCACTCAAACACCAGACCTGATAAGTACCAGCTGTAAGTCGCTGGCGTGTTGAGCATCGAATCAGCTGCTGCTTGCAGCCCATAGTTCATCACTGCTGGGCAGTTATCTCGAGCTTTATCTAACAGGTCGCGCTTGACGATCACCAAGGTGAGGCCAGCTGGGCCGACATTTTTCTGAGCGCCTGCGTAAATCACGCCAAAGTCACTCACCTGAATCGGCTCAGCCAAGATCACCGAGGAGAAGTCAGCGACAAGCGGCATGTCCGCTTTGGGCACATAGTCAAATGCCACTCCGTTGATGGTCTCGTTCGGGCAGTAGTGCAAAAACTGATCATCGCTTGAGAGATTGGCAGCGATCTGCGCTTGAGTGGGCACCGAGTGGTAGCCCGCCTCTTTGGTTGAGGCGACCAGGTTAACGCTCAGGTACTTTTTCGCCTCTTTAACTGCCTTGGCTGACCAGATGCCGGTGTCAACATAGGCTGCACTTTGATCAGCCTGAGTCAGGTTGAGTACGACCGATGAAAACTGCAGACTTGCTCCGCCCTGCAAAAAAAGTACGGCGTAATCATCGGGTATGTTCATGAGCGTACGCAGGTTTTGCTCAGCTCGCGCAGCAACCTCTATAAAGGGCTTTGAGCGGTGTGAGATCTCCATGACCGAGACCCCGCGTCCATCCCAATTGAGTAGCTCAGCACGAGCTCGCTCTAAAACAGCCGTGGGCAAAGAGGCTGGGCCTGCACTGAAATTATCGGCGCGAAAATCAGAAGCAACACTCATGGCAAACTCATTAGTCTTTTTAATGACGCAAATTGTAAACCACCTCGGCCGATAACTGGATTGAACTTTGGTTATTTTTTCTTTTGCTGTGCGGCGTTAAGTTGTATTGGTCCAGCTCTGAGACGCATCTCATGAGAGACATATTTTTTTAATAGCCACAGATCTAGATCGGATTGAGTCCTCGCCACAGATCAGCTTTGAGCATGGGATTGTCTAAACACGCTTGTAGCGATGGCGTCTGATGAACTCTTAAGCTCAACCCCCAAGGTGAGTTGAGTTGGCCCAGACAGATCAAGCTTTGCGTCCCAGATTGCGCCAATCGACCTTTGATAAAGGCGTTAAATGCCTGTTGATCACTAAAATAAGCCGGTAATTGATCGTCTTGATTGAGCGGGAAACTGATTGGCAGCAGATTTGCGCGACAACAAGCTTGCGCAATATTGCCAAGTAATTGCTGCTCCTCAAAACTGATCGTAGCTGCGTCTGCCACCACGAGATAACCGCCATAACAAAAACTGAGCCACTCTACTCGCTGACTGACTTTGGTTTTAGTGGGCTCTTCAAGAGTTTGCTCGACGTCCAGATCTGCCGTGCGTGGGCGGTCGGATTGATCTGCACCAACCCCGTGGGTTTTGGCCGAGTTACCCAATTTGCCAAGTAACTCATGGATTGCCTGTGAGCCGCCTCCAGCAGCCGAGTAATCATCAAAGCCTTCAGCGTCCATGAAAGCTGCGTCTGCGAAGGCGTCGTTTGGATCCATGAAACCAGTTACAGGCGGAACTTGTGTATCAATGACTGGAGCTGCCGTATGTTCTACGGTGTGCTCTGAGCTTGCCTTTAGAGGTTCAGCTTCAGAAGTAACCGCAGTTTTTGACGGCGGGAGCGGCGAATCGCTCGAAGTATCAAGAGTTTGAATGGGTTGATCTTTATTCGCTTGATGGCTTTTAGCGGCTTCAGCAACTTGAGTCCCCTCAGGCACCCCTTTGGAGTTTGGATATACTGGAGGTAAATCAGAAGCTGCTGCCGCAGACTCATGATTGGGTTTGGCCGGCGAGCCAGAAGCCTGCGCATTTAACCTATTATCAATCTTAGGGTCACTTAGGTCACCAGATGGTTGATCCAAGTTCTCCGTAGATTTGGTTTTGTGGAGCTGGGCGGCAGATGATTGAGCACTTGAATCTACTGCTGGGTAAGCTGCTTTATCGTTTGCTGGGTTAGCCCCAGTTAAATCCACGGTAGATGTTTGAAAAACTGGCTCATCACCCAATCTGCCCCAAAGCGTGATGCCGAGCCTGCGGCTGAGCTGTTGCTCGCGCACACTGACTAAGCGCTGCCGAGCAGCGCCAGATTCAGGCTCAGCGCTACTGGGCAAGATCAGCCCTCAACACTCACGCCGGCGTTATCGACAGCGTCATCGACCAACTGGAGCGAGTCACGATTTTTGGCGCTGTCGTTACGGTGTGCAGCCAAATCCTGCAAAAAGTCATCGTCGATATGACCGGCAATATAACAACCATCAAACACCGCGCAGTCAAAGCCATCGAGATTGGGATTGCCCTCAATTACCGCTTCTTTTAGATCGCCCAGATCTTGATAGATTAAACGATCAGCACCGATCATGTCGCAAACCTCATCGATACTGGCACCTGAGGCGATCAACTCACTACGTACCGGCATATCGATCCCATAGACATTTGGGAAGACGACTGGTGGCGCCGCGCTTGCGAAAAACACCCTTTTGGCGCCAGAGTCACGCGCCATCTGGATGATCTCACGGCAGGTTGTCCCGCGAACGATCGAGTCGTCAACTAAGAGGACATTTTTCCCCTTAAACTCGAGTGACACGGCGTTGAGTTTCTGGCGAACCGATTTGGCGCGCTTTTCTTGACCCGGCATGATAAAGGTTCGCCCGATATAGCGGTTCTTCATGAAGCCTTCGCGGTACTTAACGTTGAGATGGTGCGCCAGCTCCATCGCAGAGGTACGCGAGGTGTCAGGAATCGGGATCACCACATCAATCTCGTGCTGCTCGCCCCACTCGCGCACGATCTTTTGCGCGAGCTTCTCGCCCATGCGCAGACGCGCTTTATAAACCGAGACGTTATCGATCACTGAATCGGGGCGTGAGAAGTAGACAAACTCAAAGATACAGGGTTTGTAACTGGTCACTTCGGTGCACTGCTGCGTGTGCAGGCGGCCGTCTGAATCGATGAAGATCGCCTCACCTGGCAACACGTCGCGCACGATATCAAAACCCAGCGCAGTCAAAGCAACCGACTCAGAAGCCACCATGTACTCTTTTTTGCCACTTGAGTGACGACGCTCGCCGTAAATCAGCGGGCGGATACCGTGAGCATCGCGGAAGGCCAAAAGTCCGTGACCAGTGATCATCGCCACACACGCAAACGCACCCTCGCAGCGGTTATATACCGCCTTCATCGCTTCAAACACATCGCCTGGAGAGGGCTGCTGCTTGCCCAGTGCTTGGAGTTCATGCGCTAAGACATTGAGCAGCACCTCAGAGTCAGAGTTGGTGTTGATGTGACGCATGTCGGTTTGAAACAGCTCAGCAGCGATCTCAACCGCGTTGGTCAAGTTGCCGTTGTGCGCCAGCGTGATGCCGTAAGGCGAGTTGACATAAAAGGGCTGCGCCTCAGCCGAGCTAGAAGTCCCTGCGGTCGGATAGCGCACGTGCCCGATACCAAAGTTGCCAACCAGCCTTAGCATGTGGCGCGAGTGAAACACGTCCCGCACCATACCGTTGTCTTTACGCAGAAACACCCGGCCGCCGTGACAGGTCGCAATTCCCGCCGCATCTTGACCACGGTGCTGAAGCACGGTGAGCGCATCGTATAGCGTTTGGTTGACCGGTGATACCGCAGCCACACCTACTACTCCGCACATAACTGATTCCTCATTTGAAAAATGTCGACACTGGCGCCATCGGCTCAGGGCGAAGTTTACCGCGAATCGACGGGGTCGTGCGCCCCAAAGCGTCGCTTGATTGCTGAGTTTCTCTGGATATCTAAACTAGGCGCCCTGCTCGTAAAACGCTTGGCCTCTTTTTTTAAGCCACTGAGCCGAGGTCACCGCAACCGGCACATAAGCCTGAGCACGCGCTGCCACCATCGAGTTTTGATAAAAAGAAAACTTGCTAAGCAGTGGACCCAGCGCCCCCATGAGGAGCAGGATCACAAAGGCATTTTTGAACACTCCAAAACCTGCGCCCAGCACCTGATCGGTGAGCCTTAGTCTGAGCACCTTAACAAACTGCTGTAGTATCCGAACCACCAAGCCGATGGCGGTCACAACGATCAGCACCACCAGTGCAAAACCCAGTACCAGCGCGATATCGGGGTTTTCCATGGAGCTGAAAAACTTAAGCGCCACCGGTTCGGCGAACTTAAAACCGATCACAAAAGCGGCGATCCAGCCGATCAGATCAAATACCGAGCGCACCAGACCCACACTAAAGCCGCGATAAGCCCCGTAGCACAGCAGCAAGATCAACAGCGCATCTAACCAACCCACTAGCGGGTTAACCGGTCGATGGCGCGCACGCTGTCATAAATCAGATCAGCGCCCTCGTAGATCAGCCCGCTGTATAGCTGAACTAAGCTTGCGCCATTTTGGATTTTGTTGGCTGCATGGGCACCTTCAGTGATGCCGCCGACACCAATCAGGGGCACTTGGCTGCCTAAGTGCTCGCTGAAGCGCTTGAGCACCTCATCGCTTTTGAGTCTGACCGGGGCGCCGGATAAGCCGCCCTGCTCATCGCAGTGCGCCATACCAGCGACCTGATCCCGATCCAGCGTGGTGTTGGTGGCGATCAATCCGTCGATCCCGTTGTCGAGCACTGCTTTTGATATGTGCTCAATCTGAGTTTCATCTAAATCCGGAGCCACTTTGAGTACCAGTGGCACGGTGTGCTGGTGTTTGGAGGCCAGGTTTTGCTGACGGTTTTTGAGTTGATCTAGCAGGCGCGCCAGCTGATCGCCCTCTTGTAGATCGCGCAGATTTTTGGTGTTTGGAGAGGAGATATTGACCGTGATATAGGAGGCGTGCTCGTAAACCCGCTCCAGACAGTACAGATAATCTTGAGCCGCTTTTTCAACCGGCGTCACTGCGTTTTTACCGATATTGACACCCAAGATGCCCGAGTACTTAGCGCGTTTGATGTTGGCGATCATCGCCTCGACACCAACGTTGTTAAAGCCAAATCGATTGATGATTGCTTGAGATTCGGTGAGTCTAAACAGCCTGGGTTTAGGGTTACCTGGCTGAGGTCTGGGCGTGACCGTACCGATCTCGATAAAGCCAAAGCCCATCGCTGCGAGCGCGTCGATATAGGCGCCATTTTTATCTAGGCCTGCAGCTAAACCAACCGGGTTTTTAAATGTCAGCCCGAACAGCTCAGTTTTGAGCTCGGCGTCGGAGAACATAAAGCCAGATAAGTGGCTCTTGTGAGCCAGCTCACTCAGTTTTAGTGCTAGATCGTGAGCACGCTCAGGATCCATGGAAAACAGTATCGATTTGATCAGCGAATAAGCCATATTGGTGCCAGTCATAAAGCCGCTCAATTATAACAGCTCAGCTGGCTCATCACTCAAAATCATCCAGTCAATTGGGAGCTAGATTTACCGGGGAGCAGCCGAGTTCGCCAAAGTCGCACTCAGCACCGCTTGTTCACCTTGCTGCTTGAGAATCAGCTGATCAAAAGGGGCCATGGCGCTGATCTGAGCGGCGGTCCAGTTTGATAGCGTCGCCATGCTGGGGTGAGTGGCGCTGATCTGACTGCCACCCCCGCTTTGCGTGACGCTCATTGCGATCCCGGTTCTCATCGCACTGGCTTTGAGGGACTCGATATCGGTTGGGCTTGCTCCCTCAGTCAGTCTTGAGCCTAACTCCCGCATCTCAAGCAGTGTTTGCTTGGCGTTCATCATGCGTGTTTCGGCTTTGCCGGCTTTAAGCTGCGCCCAGATCGACAAACTTAGGATCATAAGAACAAAAAAACAGCTCAAAATCAAAAGTGCCCGTCGATCGTTTGGACCCAAAGCTTGGTAGCGCGTGCTTATAGCCAGTTTTAAAGAGGAGAAGTTCATGGTGAGCTAGCTCCTCTTTGTGGCTGATCAACTAAGATCCTATATCGCAATTGATCCTCAATTTGCTCGGTGTCACTAACCGTCACTGTAAAACCCTGAATTGCTAGCCTTTGCGTCAGGCGCTCAAGCTCAGCTGGATCTTCAGCCAAAATCTCAAGCTCCAATCGACCTGCGCTGTACTCAAAAGAGCTGACATTGAACCCGCCAAGGACACCTGAGATCTTATCTAGCTCAAGTTTGAGCGGGGTGGCCTCAGCTGAACCGCCTACTTTACTGTTGATCTGAGCAATCAGATCCGCGCTGGGACGCTCCTCTGGATACCAAGCCTTAAATTGCTCCAAAGCAGCTGCCTCATAAACCGCAGCAGCGCGGTTGTAGGTTGACCAGTTAAACAGGTTGGTGATCAGCCACAACAACCAAACCGAGCCCAGCAAGATCAAGAGCACTCTCACATACTTGGGTAGACTCAACGACCGCTGCATCTTCATGTTGAGTCGGTGAGAAGCGGGTTGAGGAAGAGGACTGAGTAAATTAAGCGCGTGACCACTGATCTCAACCGGAGCCAGTAGACGCAGCCGCGCTATAGTTTGAGCATCATCCAAGGTTTGAATCAGCTCGATGGATCGGGGCTTCATGCGTCTAACAAAAAGCTCAGGATCAATCAACGTCGCCCCGGCTAACTCGCGGTAACGCACCAACTGAGTGTCCGCGCTAAGTAGCATACTGGCATGAAAACCTAAGTTGGTTGGCTCAGCTGAACTCTCCTGCTGCGCAGGTTCGGGAGCGCTCAGATCTGAATCTGAGGCCAGCGGCAACAACAAATAATCCGGCAACACGCTGATCAGCTCAGCCCCTAAAGAGGCAAAAAACTCATCAAACTGGGCTAACAAAAGTTGATCAAGGGCGCTGACCCAAAGACCACCCGGTTCCACTGCGTAGCGGATGACCAGTTGATCTGGCGAAGTTAGGGTGTCGTTTTCAAGTAGGAAACTCACCGCTTCAGGTTTTAGCTGAGCAACTTGCTGGCGGCTTAGCGCCTTGTGAGCACCAATAAAACAGCTTGATGGCAAATATAGCGCCACTTGCTTTTGCTTGGTTCCCGTATCTAGGCTTGTGGTCAGCTCACTCATCGAGCGAGTGATCCAGTTTTTGTTTTGAAAGCTTAAGTATTCAGACTCAAGACTGGGCAGCCAAAGGTGGTGTAACACTAGTTAGGTTCCATCGGCAGACGCGTGGCCTCGCCTTTCATCATCAAGCTGACATCATACAACTGCATCTGCGCCAGAGCAAAATCAAGCCAACCCTCAAGGCAAAGCCAGTGATCAAGCGAGCTCACCAGCGGCATGTGACTGATCACGAGGACATTTTGCCCCTCAAAAACCTGCAGTGCTTCAAAGGCCGCCTCGGCGCTAGATTCAGGCCGAAAGGCTTTGAGCTGCAATGGCTCAGGTGGGCTCTTGAGCTGTGCACTCAGGGCACCCATGGTTTGACGGGCCCTTAAGAGATCCGAGCTGATCATGACATCAAATGTCAGCGAGTTCGCACTCATAAAACGCTCAAGGTTCTCGCCCTGTTTTTGGGCCTGCTCTAACCCGCGCGTGCTGAGCGGACGGGCAAAATCATCGGGGCTACTGAGCGTCTCGGCGTGGCGCATGATCAAAAGTTTCAAAAAACCAAACTCCGTTGGTTAAGGTTTCAGGCTCAAAGGTCGCTTAGGCTAAATTCAACATCGCTGCGCTGCCCTTCATCGAGCAAATCAAAAGCCACGGCAAGCGGCGGCTTATTTTCAAAGATGATCTCATACAGCGCATCGGTGATGGGCATAAATATCCCCAATTCCTGCGCTTTGACACGGGCCTGCTGAATCGTGTTGATGCCCTCAGCGGTCTGGCCGAGTTTTTTTGAAGCTTTTTTGATGCTCAGGCCCTGCCCCAGCATATGCCCCATACGGTAGTTACGTGACAAGCTTGAGCTGCAGGTAGCAAACAAATCGCCTACGCCCGATAAACCCAAAAATGTCAGCGGGGACGCGCCCATGTGTGAACCCAAGCGGCTCATCTCGGCGAGTGCTCGAGTCAAGATCATGCTGCGCGTGTTTTCACCGATCTCATAAGCGTCCGCCATGCCCATCGCCACCGCGTAGATGTTTTTAAGCGACCCGCCCAGCTCTACCCCGAGCACATCGTCACTGGTAAACACCTGAAAGATCGGTGAGTTCAGCGCACTATAAACCGCGTTTTTGAGTGGCGCTGACTTTGAGGCAATCACCGTGGCTGAGGGAACTTTGTTCATGATCTCGGTAGCAAGGTTTGGCCCTGAGATCACCCCAAATGGCACTTGAGGTAGCTCCTCTGCGATCACCTGACTCATGAGCGCGATGGTGTCTTTCTCGATCCCCTTAGTGAGCGAGACGATCGCCTGAGCCGATATCATCGGGGCGATGCTTTGCAGCACCCCGCGAAACGCATGGCTTGGAACCGCCACAAACACGATATCTTTACCCTTAACCGCTTCTTCCAGATCGCTTGTGTACTTAAGCTGATCGTGCAGTTTGTGATCCGGCAGGTAGTCTTTGTTGATCTGGTTGTTTTTCATGTACTTAACCGCGCGAGCGCTTCGCACCCAAAGGGTGGAGTCACAGCGGTTAGAGCTGTCTCTTATACACATCTCCGAGCC
>OJDZ01000660.1_pt1 | contig 18130 bp, 6 predicted proteins | sample 1592981 | NCBI WGS metagenome assembly OJDZ01 (sample SAMN05416851, study PRJEB24817) | seawater metagenome | isolation source: Sea water | place: Canada:Atlantic | collected 2013-07
ACTGCATATCGTCGGCAGCGTCAGATGTGTATAAGAGACAGACATTATGCTAATGATTATGGTTTTAAAGCGCCGTTACAAAGTTTTGACTGGTCAAAGTTGGTTGCAAACAGAGAAGCCTATATTGAGCGAATTCATGCGGCTTACGCGCGTGGTTTTGCCAGTAATGATGTTACTGTGATCAAGGGGTTTGCTAAGTTTGTCGATAAAAATACAGTAGACGTTGATGGTGTTTTGTATACCGCTGACCATATTACCATTGCTACCGGCGGGCGGCCAAGTCGTCCTAATATTGAAGGCGCAGAGTATGGTATTGATTCAGATGGATTTTTTGCATTAACCGAACAGCCTGAGAAAGTGGCGGTGGTGGGTGCAGGTTATATCGCGGTTGAGCTTGCCGGCGTGTTGCACGCATTAGGCAGCGAATCACACTTATTGGTACGCAAAGAAAAACCATTACGCGGTTTTGATGACATGCTCAGTGACACCTTAGTGGAGCAAATGGCTAAACATGGTCCAACACTGCATACCATGAGTGTACCAACGCGTGTTGAAAAGCATAGCGATGGTAAATTAACTATTCACTTAGATAATGGCAAAAGCATCGGGCCGGTTGATAGCGTGATTTGGGCCATAGGTCGTGAGCCCGCCACTGATAATATTAATATTGAATCGACAGGTATTAAGCTCGACGAACGTGGTTTTATTCCAACAGATAAGTATCAAAATACGGATGTTTCCGGCATTTATGCGGTTGGCGATAATACCGGCCGTGCGCAATTAACACCGGTTGCTGTCGCTGCAGGTCGCCGTTTATGCGAGCGTTTATTTAATAATAAACCTAACGAACATTTAGACTATTCCAATATAGCAACGGTGGTGTTTAGTCATCCGGTTATTGGTACAGTTGGCATGTCAGAGCAAGAAGCGATTACAGAATACGGCAATGAAAACGTAAAGGTGTATAACTCTCAGTTTACCGCTTTATATCAAGCAATTACCGAAGATTATCGTGATCCAACCAGAATGAAGTTAGTTTGCGTTGGTAAAGAAGAAAAAATAGTCGGTATTCACAGTATTGGTTTTGGTAGTGATGAGTTATTACAAGGCTTTGCTGTGGCGATGAAAATGGGCGCAACAAAAGCTGACTTTGATAATACGGTTGCTATTCACCCTACGTCAGCAGAAGAATTTGTTACCATGTAGGTCGGTATCCGGAAAATAAAAGCAGCACGATTGAGTGCTCTGGAAAATCTTCTAATGCTTATATAATTTAATAAATTTAGCATAGGCATTAGTATGGTTTTTATTATAAATTCAGATGGTTATTGTATTAGTTCTTAACCCTTAGGCGCTAAAGTGAAGCTTAAAGACTTGGCTGCTTTTTATGCAGTAAGTGGTTAGTATTTTATTCCAGAAAATTTATGGCTCAGCTATTGAATAAATATTAAAAAGGATGTTGATATATCCTCATATGATAGAGTAATTAAGCGCTATTGACCTTTTTTAGAAAAATATCATTATAAATAACCCCAGCTCCGGTTAAGCTACTTTTACTCTCCATACTATTTAAGCGCCTATTGGCATTGTTTTCACCGCCAATAGCTCGCTATTGGTTGATGAAAATTCCTTGTTGATTACCGATAACGCTTAATAATACATTATTACTTTTTGCACTCATTATGATAACGTAATCAAGTTTATTTAACGTCATTTGTCTATAACCACCACGACTTAAGAGATATTTTAAAATTAAAATAATCACACTCATCTTTGCGGCTATGTGTATATTGCCAGGGCTAAACGCTCAATATTTTAGACCACACCAAGGGACTAAAAATTTGCGATCTATTGTCGTGGCTTTACTTAATGTTCTCAAGTCAAAAAACCTCGTATCACTTTTAATAGTATCGACTTTTAGCATGTTTACTGCCATACCAGCTTTTGCTGATGTGGACTCTCCATTATTAGAATATCGCTTCGAAGAAACTCGTTGGGATGGTGCGGCCGGAGAAATACTCGACAGTTCGGGTAATGGCCATCACGCAAGTGTTAATAACAACGCGATACTCGCAACAGTTTCACCGGCTTTAACTGGCACACCTGGAACTTGTGGCTACACGAGCCAAAATGATGGCTCAATAGCAGTCACCGGCTTGCCACTTAATACTACAAGTAACGGCGTTAAAACCACGGTTACATTTTGGATGAACTGGGATGGTACCGACAATGTCATGCCTATCGGCTGGAACTTTCATGACATTTGGATAAGAAACGGTAGTATCGGTTTTAATACTTGGAGTAGTGATGTTTATGGCACTTCAAGCGCTGGTCTGGCAAATGGTTGGCATCATATCGCCGTAGAGTTTACTAATGGTAGTGTGACTAGCAACCGCATGTATATCGACGGTGTTGAACAAGTACTAACGCAACGATTTGGCTCTCCCACCAACAGCCGTGCTTTCGTTAATTCACAAATGCGAGTCGGTGGTGTTGCAAACTCTACATCGTATGACTTTCATGGCTTGCTAGATGAAGTTCGTGTATACCAAGGAACGTTGACTACTGCGGAAGTTCTTGCGGTCATGAATGCAAGACACCCTTGTATAGGCTCGCCTGTTATTGAGTATTATTTTGATGAGTTGAGCTGGGATGGTACACCCAATGAAGTACTTAACAATATCGGTAATGCTAATCACGGAACAGCGTTTGGCGACACTACCACAGTTAGCACAGGGCAAGTGTGTAGTGCAGGTACTTTTGATGGTACGGGAGACTATATCGATGCAAGTGGTATTAGCTCGTATCTAAATAGCACCGCAAGTATCTCCTTTTGGATGAAGAGTGATCAAAGCGGCAATAATTCGGCGTGGAATGCACCGGGTATACTTGGTGTTGAAGAGCGAGGCGGTGGCGATGATATTTTTTGGGGTACGATTGATGCATCAGGACACCTTCGAATACAAAAGGGTAACGGTAGCTTTGCGGTTTCAAGTACGGTAATTAATGATAGTAGCTGGCATCATGTCGTGTTGACCTGGGACAGTGCTAGTGGTGTTGTTCAGGTATATGTCAATGGCAATTTAGAAGATACAGCAAACTCTGAAACCGGTGACGTTGGTAGTCCATTTTCTAGTATAGGCCGCATTGAAAACAGTTTTAGTAGCGTAAACTATACCGGGCAACTCGACGAACTAATGGTTTTCGACTCAATTATTTCTCCAAGCCAAGTTAGTGATATTTACTCTAATCAATTAAATGGTGACAATTACGATGGTAGTGCACGAGTTTGTCCTGTACCGCCAGTACCGTTAATCCCGATAGTTGACTACCGTTTTGATGAATGTAGTTATGCTGAAGCCCCAGGAGAAGTTATTGATCAAACGGGGAATTTTAGCGCTAATTCTAATAATGTTCCATCGCCGGTTGATGAAGCAATTATTAATAAATCACTAGATTTAAGTGCTGATGGCACCGATGACTGGATTCATGTGCCAAGCAATGTGGTTGATGGTTTAGATGATTTTTCGTTAGCGGTATGGTTTAAAACTTCAAGTGATAAATCACAACAAGAAATATTTCAAGCATTAGGAAGTAGCTCAAGTGATGATGAACTTGAAATATACCTGAAGGACGATGACAAAGTTGTCATTAAAATAAAAGGTAGCAGCCAAGAGTTAAACAGTAATGTCGAGCTAACAAATAATAATTGGCACCATTTAGTAGTAACTCGGGCGAGTACTGAAGTTTGTTTATTTATTGACGGTGTCGAGCAAGAATGTGGTAGCTCTGTTACCGGTGTATTATCAGTACCTAACGCTAACGCAACAGTTATCGGGCAAGAACAAGACAGTTTTGGCGGCAACTTTAGTACTAGTCAAAATTTTATTGGTCTACTAGATGAATTTAAGATTTTCAGCTCAAGAATTTCAGCAGACGATATTGATGATATTTATCAAAATGAATTAGCTGGTAATAATTATGATGCCAGTATTCGAGACGCAGTGCAGTGTGATGACTTCTGTAGTATTAATAGTGGAACGTTAAATGCGGTTGGTATTAAAATTAATGGCAGTGGCAGTGACTCTCAGATTAATACTACTACTGAAGGCTTAGCTATTTATTCAGCTTGGCTAGCGGCCGGATCGCCAGCTACGGGTATCATTAGTGGCGGTACTTATAATGTATCGGCCAGTGGCACTAGTACGGTCGACCGTGTTGATTTTGGCGGTTCAGAGCATGATTTTTCAGGCACATTGCCTTATCCAGGTTTTGCTGACGGTGTAGACGGTTCTCATTTTTTAGTGCACGCCTCGGGGAAACTTAGTTTGCCGGCAGGTGATTACACTATTTTTGTTGAAAGTGATGATGGCTTTAGCTTTTTAATGGATACCGTAAGCGGCGATACGGTGTCATTTAATAAGTTTGGCAGCTCAAATAGTGGTGCAAGTAATGAGTTAAGATTTGAACTACCGACCGGAAATTCAAATACCGGTGGCTCTTTTACATTAACGCAAGATTCTGTTTTTGACATCGCTACTATATTTTTTGAACGCACAGGTGGTGACTATTTAGAAATTTCCATTGCTAATAACATTCGCACAAACAGCGCACCTTCTGGTTATGAAATTCTTCGACATGGCGCCCTTGGTGGTAAGGTAAATTTTGGTTGTACCGCAGAGCCACAAATACATCATTTCGAAATACTACATGACGGTAGCGGGCTCACTTGTGCCGCGGAAACGGTTACCGTTAAAGTCTGTATTGATGACAGCTGTGCTAATTTAAGCACTGAGTCGGTTACACTTGATTTCCTCGTTGATGGCGCACTGATTAGTGCACCAACCTTTACGGGTAGTACTGACATTAGTTTTAATAATACTGATGTTGAAACGGTTACTTTGTCTGTTGCTAATGCCACCGTTTCGGCCTCAGACCCGGTAGTATGTGACGATGGCGTAGGCGCCAGTTGTAATATGGTATTTAGTAATGCTGGCTTTAGGTTTTTGTATGGTGATAGCAATAGTGAAACCTTACCTAATCAAGTATCGGGTACTGTATTTCCCGAGGAGTTAAAGCTCCAAGCGTTAAAAGATAACAATGGCGTATGTGAAGGCATATTTACTGATAGTAACAACATCGATTTATCACAACAAAATGTTGCGCCGACAACACCTGCCGGTCTCGACTTTACGATAAATGGCAGCAGTATTGCAAAACATCCTAGCTTTACAAATACCGGCTTAAACTTTGGTGCTGATAGTATCGCGATTATTCCAACACCGATATATCACGATGCTGGACAAATTCGCCTACATGCTAATTATAATGTTGGCGGTATTTCGCTAACAGGTAGTAGTGACCCGTTCTGGGTAAGTCCTGCTGAACTCGTTGTTAGTGCTACTTCTGGCTCTGGAACGGGGTCAACTGTGCTAAATGGGGCAAGCTCCTCAGCTGGGCCTACCCATGCGGCGGGAGAAAATTTTACGCTAACGGTTAGTGCAAAAAATAGCCTTGGCGTTGTTACGCCAAATTACTCTCCTGGGCAAATAGAGCTTAAACTTGAGCGTACAGGCCCTACGCCTACGTTAACCGGCAGCGTTAATGGTGATTTAACTTATGCCGCAGGTGCAACGTTAAGTGCGAGTGTCGGCTCAACGTTTCAAGATGTCACCTTGACTAATTTTAGTTCAGGTGTATCAACCTTTAACGGCGCACAATACTCAGAAGTGGGTTTGCTGAATTTAGATGTACAGGATAGTAATTATGGCAATGTTGGTATTACAATTCCTGCAGAAGCGATAAATATAGGCCGTTTTATTCCTGCGTATTTTATACAAACAGTGAAGAGTGATGGCATTTTAAATGCAAAGCACACTTTAGCCGGTGATTGTAGTATAAAAAATTGGGCATATTCGGCTCAAAAGACCGATAGTAAGGGAACGGTAACTTATAATTTAATGCCACCAGAAATATTAATAACCGCCTACAACGTAAATAATATAGTTACAAAAAATTATACAGTATCTGACTATATGAAGCTGAATCCGGATGATATTGATGTGAGGGAGCCCACTGCAGATTTTGAAAAAAATCGTATTGATCCTGATTTCCCTGAGGAAAAAATCTATATAAGTTCAAAAATGACTTTCGGTATTATTGACGTCTTTGCGCCTGGAGTAGTTCGTTATACTTTTAATGAGGAAGACAATTTTACTTATGAGCATAATGCTCATTCCTTATACGAACCTTTTCCTGCAAAAATCCCGTTCACTACTACAAGAGTTGAAGACGATGACTTAGTAATGCTGTATGACGGCATAGACCCAGCTATTAGCGCAACTGAGCGTGTAATAAGTGAAGGTGTTGAAATTCGATTTGGTCGACTTGTGCTTGAAAACAGTTTTGGTCCTGAAACATCAAACTTGCCACAACCGATGCAAATTGAATATTTTGATGGCACAAACTTTATTGTCAACTCGGATGAAGGTTGTGCTACCTATGATGCGAGTAATATTTCACTTAACAAAATTACAGATGGCTTAGACCTTGCGGATACCAATGCTATTGGAGGTACTGGTGATTTCTTAGCAGGTAAAACAAGAACAATTGAATTAACGGCTCCTGGTGCTGGCAATACCGGTGAAGTTGGTGTGGTATATAGTACATTTGAATGGCTGAAATTCAATTGGGGGAATACGCGCTCTTATGACCAAAACCCAAGTGCTATTGCAACTTTTGGTTTATACCGCGGCAACGATAGAATTATTTCTTGGCGAGAAATTAATAATTAGTGGTATTTATACGGCTTAAATTGACGACCTTTAGCTCTTGTTTAATAGCGTTAAGCTGTCAATTAAGCGTATTAAGTGCGTACAATTCATTACAATTATTAGCCGCTGAAAAATTTTATAGCACTGCTTTTTAAGTTAGAATGATCGTTCATTCTAAAATAAAGAGTATATCTATATGCAGTTTTCCCGTATCGGCCTGTTTATTTTTTCGGCCATTGTTGGTGCTGTTACTTTAACTGGGTGTGAGCACGTGGCTGAACAAGCGCCAAATAGCGCACCTCAAGTTACACCTGTAGGTGTGGTGATATTAAAAAGCCAAGCGCTTACGCTTAAAAAAGTATTACCTGGCCGTATTAGTGCCTTTCAAATTGCCGAAATTCGTCCTCAAGTCAGCGGTATCGTAGAGTCACGCTTATTTATTGAAGGTAAACAAGTAGAACAAGGCCAAGCGCTTTATCAGATTAACCCTGCAATATTTAAAGCGCAATTAGCGGCAAGTGAAGCGTCGGTTGCAAGAGCGCAAGCGAGCATAGCAAGTAGCAAAGCTAAGGTAACGCGTTTTAGTGAACTGTTAAAAATTAAAGCGGTAAGCCAGCAAGATTTTGATGAAGCTGATGCGGCCTATAAACAAGCCAAAGCTGAATTACTCACAGCTAAAGCACAGTTACAGACAGCACAAATTAACCTTGATTATAGTCATGTGTCGTCTCCAATTAGCGGTCAAATTAGCAAATCAAGTGTCACAGTTGGTGCTTTGGTGAGTACTAATCAAGCAATGGCGCTTGCTACTGTTACACAGCTAGATCCTATTTATGTTGACTTAACTCAATCGAGCAATGAACTTACCCGAGTTAAAAAAGCCTTGGCATCTGGCTTATTAACGGTTGATCCTGCAACGCAAATGGACGTTGAGTTAATCATGGAAGATGGCTCAATATATCCTCATAAAGGAACTTTACAGTTTTCTGAAGTTACCGTTGACCCAAGTACGGGTTCAGTGACACTTCGTGCAAAATTCCCTAATCCTGAAAAACTTTTATTACCCGGCATGTATGCACGAGCATCGATTGTTGAAGGTGTAAAATCAGACGCTATTTTAGCGCCACAACGTGGCGTTAGTCGAAATTCCAAAGGCGAGCCTACCGCACTCGTGGTGAGTAAAAACACCCGGGTTGAAAGTCGAGTGCTTAAAATTGATCGCTCAGTTGGCGCTAATTGGTTAGTGACAGAGGGGTTAATTGCTGGCGACCGCCTAATCGTTGAGGGTTTACAAAAAATTCATCCAGGGGCAGCAGTGAAAGTCACAGAAGCACACCTATTAACATCATCTTCTAAAAACACAGTGCAATAACGGAGAGTCTGAATGTCACGATTTTTTATCGATAGACCGATATTTGCATGGGTGCTTGCTATTGTTGTTATGCTCGCGGGTATTTTAGCTATTAAAGTGTTGCCTATAGCGCAGTACCCATCAATTGCACCACCAGCGATCAGCATTACTGCTAACTATCCTGGTGCATCGGCACAAACACTTGAAGATTCTGTTACGCAAGTTATCGAGCAAAAAATGAAAGGTTTAGACGGTTTGCTATATATGTCGTCTACTTCAGAATCAAGTGGCTCGGCAACGCTTACCTTAACCTTCAGTGCAGAGACTGATCCTGATATTGCACAGGTGCAAGTACAAAACAAATTGGCAACCGCCACGCCACTTTTACCGGAAGAAGTACAAAGACAAGGTGTTGTAGTGGCTAAGTCAGCAAGTAACTTCTTGTTGGTGATTGGTTTTGTCTCCCAAGATGGCAGTATGAATAATATTGATATTGGTGATTACGTTTCATCCAATGTGCAAGATATTGTTTCGCGAGTTAATGGTGTCGGTGAAGCACAATTATTTGGCTCGCAATATGCCATGCGTATTTGGCTAGACCCAGCAAAATTACAAAATTTTAAATTAACCCCGGCTGATATTAGCGCAGCAATTAGTGCCCAAAATGCACAAGTTTCGGCGGGTCAGCTCGGCGGTATGCCTGCAGTGTCAGGCCAACAACTTAATGCGACCGTAACCGCACAAAGTCGCTTACAAACGCCGGAACAATTTGAAAATATTTCAGTTAAAACTAATAGTGATGGTTCAGTTATTCGTCTTGAAGACGTTGCAAGAGTCGAGTTAGGTGGAGAAAACTACGGTGTTGTTGCGCGCTTTAATGGCAAGCCTGCATCGGGTTTAGGGGTAAAACTTGCCAGTGGTGCTAATGCACTTGATACCGCACAAGGTATTAAAGATGCCTTGAAAGAGCTGGAACCATTTTTTCCAGAAGGTTTAGTTACTGTTATCCCTTATGATACAACGCCGTTCGTTTCATTATCGATTGAAAAAGTTATACATACCCTTATCGAAGCTGTGATTTTGGTGTTTGTTGTCATGTACCTTTTCTTACAAAACTTTAGAGCAACGCTTATTCCAACCATTGCCGTGCCGGTGGTATTGCTCGGCACATTTGCTATTTTGTACACTTTTGGTTATTCAATTAATACCTTAACAATGTTCGCTATGGTTTTAGCTATCGGCTTATTGGTGGATGATGCCATTGTTGTTGTGGAAAACGTTGAGCGCTTAATGTCGGAAGAAAAGCTTTCGGCACTCGATGCTACACGTAAATCAATGGATGAAATTAAAGGGGCACTTGTCGGTATTGCCATGGTGCTTTCTGCGGTATTCATCCCGATGGCATTCTTTAGCGGTTCGACTGGTGTTATTTATCGACAGTTTTCTATTACCTTAGTTTCTGCGATGGGCTTGTCGGTGCTAGTTGCGCTTATTTTAACGCCAGCATTGTGTGCAGCATTGTTAAAACCAAGTCATGTTCATAACAGCAACTCTTTAATCGGCAAGTTTTTTTCTAGCTTTAACAGTGGTTTTGATAAAACTAACTCAGGTGCGCAAAGTTTTGTTGGCCGCATGATCAAACATTCAAAACGTTATTTGCTGATATATGGTGTGATCGTTGGTGGCATGGTGTATGTATTTTCAAGCTTACCGACCGCATTTTTACCTGATGAAGACCAAGGTATTCTATTTAACCAAGTTATGTTGCCTGCGGGTTCAACTACAGAGCAAACCTTAGCGGTGGTTAAAAAAGTAGAAAACCACTACTTAAACGACCAATCTGAAGCAGTTAAGGGTATTTTTACTGTCACGGGCTTTAGTTTTGCCGGCTCAGGACAAAATTCAGCTATCGGTTTTGTTAGCTTAAGGCATTGGGATGAACGCCAACGTGACGATTTATCTGTTCACGCTGTAGCGGGCAAAGGTATGGCATTTTTCTCTACGATCAAAGAGGCCTTTGTCTTTGCCTTTCCGCCGCCGGCGATTGTAGAGCTAGGTACGGCAAACGGCTTTAATATGTTTTTGCAGGATCGTGTTGGTCTTGGTCATGATGACTTACTCGCCGCTCGAAACCAGTTATTAGGCATGGCGAATCAAAGTCCAATTTTGGCAGGTGTTCGTCCGAACGGACAAGAAGATATGCCAGAACTGCAGCTTGATATAGATCTCGCTAAAGCCAAAGCGCTTGGTGTATCGCAACGTGATATCAACAGCACACTTTCTACTGCGTGGGGCAGTAGTTACGTTAACGATTTTATTGACCGTGGTCGGGTAAAAAAAGTCTACCTGCAAGGTGAAGCTGAATCGCGTATGGTGCCTGAAGATCTTAACCAATGGTATGTGCGCAATGATAATGGAGATATGGTGCCATTCTCAGCATTTGCTAGTTCATTTTGGTCATACGGCTCGCCACGTTTAGAGCGCTATAATGGTTTTTCTGCGATGGAAATTCAAGGTAGCGCGGCGCCGGGTTACAGTACAGGTCAAGCCATGGATGAAATGGAACGTTTAGTGAAGCAATTACCTAACGGGGTTGCTTCAGAATGGTCGGGTATTTCTTATCAAGAACGCGCAAGTGGTGGTCAAGCGCCGTTACTTTATGGTTTGTCACTATTGTTTGTATTTTTATGTTTGGCGGCATTGTACGAGAGTTGGTCGGTACCGTTTGCCGTTATGCTGATTGTTCCTTTAGGTATATTTGGTGCGATTATGGCTGCTTTTGGTGGCGGATTGTCAAACGATATTTACTTGCAAGTCGGCTTATTAACCACGATAGGTTTAGCGTCCAAAAATGCGATATTAATTGTTGAATTTGCTATTCATAAAATGGCTGAAGGATTAGGTGTTGTCGATGCGGCAATTGCTGCAGTGCGTCTGCGTTTACGTCCAATATTAATGACCTCAATGGCCTTTATTTGTGGCGTAATACCGCTAGCTATTGCCTCAAGTGCAGGCTCTGGCGCACAGAACGCGCTAGGTATTTCGATTATTGGTGGTACGCTTGCTTCTTCCATTTTAGTGGTAGTGTTTGTGCCGGTGTTCTTTGTGTTAGTTCGTCGGGTATTTCCTAGTAAAACAGATAGCATCGCCAAGGGTAATGCACAATAAGTATAAAATATATACCCAAACTACTTAAACTTAACTGCAAAGGAATGCATCTATGTCGAACCAATAGGTTCGTTAGCGGAGCTTCTGATGAAACCAAAAACTAAAAGAAATGTAGATCCTGCTTTGGCAGAAGCGCGTCGTAGCCAAGTACTTACAGCGGCTGCGGAGTGTTTTCGTCGTAAAGGTTTTCATGGTGCAGGCATGGCAGAAATATCAAAGACAGCAGGAATGAGTGCTGGGCATATTTATAATTACTTTGAGAGTAAAGAGGCAATTATAGAAAGTATTATTGAGAAAGACATGGAAGAAATGTTCTCCATATTTCAACAATTTGAAGAGCAACCGGGAGATATTTTAACTGTACTACTCAATGGTTTAAATGTTGGTGTGCAAAAGCATATGGACACTGGTGCCTGTGCGGTCGATCTCGAAATGCTTGCAGAAGCAGGGCGCAACAATAAAGTTGCAACATTATTACGTGACGCGGATATTCAAGCACGTAATAGAATGCGTCAGCTGCTTGTTAGCGAGCGTAGTGTTATTAAAGAAATATCTGAAATCGAGTTGGAAAGTCGTATTAATGTTATTTTTTCGGTGATGGCGGGTTTGCTGTTAAGAAAAATGCTTTATCCGGAACTCACCGAAGAAACCGTTTTGATTGCTCTTCGCCCGGCAATGAAAACCTTACTTATGCCATTTGAATAACAGCCCCTAGTTTTGCGCGTATTTTATTGTGTCGAAAACATTATTATTTATACCTTATGAAGGCAATGAAATAAATTGCGCTAAAAAGAGTCTGCAACCATTGCTGAAATCGCTAGCCTAAACGTATAATCGTTTAAGCACATAATTTTCACATTATCCTCATCAAACACTCACAATATTAACCTGTAAAGTTCTGCGCTCGTTTTCCACTTTATTAAAGCCAATGTAAAAATTTAATGAACATTTATCACGATAAAAAAATTTAATTTCTGGCAAAGTTAAATTAGCAAAATTAAGCTAGCCCTTGCCAAACCTAGCTTATGTTTTTTTGTTCTTTCTAGGTGTCATAAAACAGTAAAAATAGTTTAACAATTGTCTGGTAATGACGCGATTTTCTGGTAATCTCTTAGCTCGCTTATTTCTATTGTTCGTTAATTGAACAGCAAAGTTTAAGCATGGACATTTATTTATCCACATAATAAAAAAATAATAATAATTATGTGAAAAGGATTTCTGACTTACCTTTTTCCATCAATTACAATCACTTATATTAAAGTTGCCGTAAAGTTCATCAGTTCTTTATGGTCTTTCGTCGTGCTTTTCAACATACTTATCCACAATTATTGCTATTTGTTGGGACTAAATATAATGAAGTGCTAGAGAGAATTTGCCGATTATGGCATGCTTAGCCCATCTTACTCCCAGTCAAAAATTTATCATGCCAACTTCTGACCAATCACCGCTTATTTTAGTCGATGGTTCATCCTATTTATTTCGCGCATATCACGTGCCATATTTGCAAGCTTTATCAACTTCAGATGGTCAACCCACAGGTGCTATAACTGGTGTGTTGAATATGATTAAAAGTCTGAAAAAAGACTATCCTAACGGCAATATCGTGGTGATATTTGACGCCAAAGGAAAAACTTTTCGCAATGACATGTATCCAGAATATAAGGCAAATCGCCCGCCAATGCCGGATGATTTACGTACGCAAATAGCACCACTGCATGACATTATTACCGCTATGGGCTTACCGCTTTTAGTGATTGGTGGCGTAGAGGCTGATGATGTTATTGGTACGTTATCGCATCAAGCGACGGCTTTAGGTATCGAAACGGTGATTTCGACCGGTGATAAAGATATGGCGCAGTTGGTGAATCAACACGTACGCTTAATTAATACTATGACTAACGTTGAAATGGATGAAGCGGGCGTTATTGAAAAGTTTGGTGTCCGACCGGATCAAATTATCGATTACCTCGCCTTGATGGGCGATAAAGTTGATAACATCCCGGGTGTTGAAAAGTGTGGTCCTAAAACAGCAGTAAAATGGCTAACGGCGCATCCTAGCTTGAAAGAAGTAATGGCGCATGCCGATGAAGTGAAAGGTAAAGTAGGTGAAAATTTACGTACCGCCTTACCTCAATTGCCGCTTTCATATGAGCTCGCCACCATCAAGCTTGATGTTGAACTTGAGCAAACAGTGGCTGAGCTAAAGCCAGTGGCGGCTGATATTGAAAAATTAACCGCGCTTTATCAACAATTCGAATTAAAACGTCTATTGGCAGATTTAACTGCCGGAGACGATAAGCCCGCAGTTGTTGTACAGAGCGCCGATGAAACTGTCGAACTGCCTGGCGATGTTAACGCTGAATATGACATTGTACTTGATAAGGCAAGCTTTGAAATTTGGCTTGAAAAGTTAAAAACTGCAGAGCTTTTTGCTTTTGACACCGAAACCACCAGTGTTAACTATATGAAAGCAAAACTGGTTGGTTTGTCATTTTGTATCGAAGTAGGAAAGGCGGCTTATGTGCCTTTAGCACATGATTATTTAGATGCGCCAGAGCAACTTGAGCTAGATTGGGTGCTGGCACAACTAAAACCGTTATTAGAAAGTAAAACCGTTGCGAAAGTTGGGCAAAACTTAAAATACGATGCCAATGTGTTATCGCATTATAATATTGCCATGCAAGGTATTGCTTTTGATACCATGCTCGAATCTTACTGCTTTAATAGTGTCGCTACGCGTCATAACATGGATGCCTTAGCAGAAAAATATTTAGGCTATAAAACCGTTCATTTTGAAGATATAGCCGGTAAAGGCGCAAAACAGCTAACGTTTAATCAAATTTCCATTGAACAGGCAGGCCACTACGCCGCCGAAGATGCCGACATTACCTTACGTTTACACCAAGCAATTTATCCACAATTAGCTAGAGTGCCTTCACAGCTTTCTGTATTCGACGAAATTGAAATGCCCTTGTTGCCTGTGCTTGCCCGTATGGAGCAGCATGGTGTGCTAATTGATTGCGATATGTTAGATCAACAAAGCCAGTCGATTGGTGTGCGTTTATCTGAGTTAGAAATTGAAGCACACAACTTAGCTGGCAAAAGCTTTAACTTAAGTTCGCCTAAGCAATTGCAGGTGATCTTATTTGATGAGTTAAAAATACCGGTTATTAAGAAAACCCCTAAAGGTGCGCCTTCGACTGCCGAAGAAGTATTGCAAGAATTAGCCTTAGATTATCCATTACCGAAGGTTATTTTGGAAAATCGGGGTTTAAGTAAATTAAAGTCGACTTATACCGATAAATTGCCGTTGTTGGTGGTTGCTAAAACCAATCGTGTTCACACGTCATATCATCAAGCAGTGACGGCAACGGGGCGATTATCTTCGACCGATCCCAATTTACAAAATATTCCAATTCGCAGTGAAGAAGGGCGTAAAATACGCCTAGCCTTTATCGCGCCACCTGAGCATAAAATTGTCGCCATCGATTATTCTCAAATTGAATTACGCATTATGGCGCATTTATCAGATGATCCGGGCTTGGTAAAAGCGTTCTCTGAAGGTAAAGATGTTCATAAAGCAACAGCGGCAGAGATCTTTGCCGTACCGCTTGATGAAGTAACCGGTGATCAACGCCGCAGTGCTAAAGCGGTTAACTTTGGTTTGATTTATGGTATGTCGGCATTTGGCTTGGCAAAGCAATTGAACGTTCCTCGTCATACAGCACAAGCATATATGGATAAATACTTTGAGCGTTATCCTAATGTTTCTCAGTACATGGAAGATACTCGCCAACAAGCGACAGAAACCGGTTATGTTGAAACCTTGTTTGGCCGCCGACTCTATTTACCTGACATTAATGCAAAAAATGGTATGCGTAAAAAAGCGGCTGAACGTGCGGCTATTAATGCACCCATGCAAGGAACAGCTGCAGACATTATCAAAAAAGCGATGTTGGCGGTTGATGCATGGATACAAGCACAAAACGACCCTAGAATTAAAATGACCATGCAAGTGCACGATGAATTAATTTTCGAAATACATCAAGATATCGTAGAAGCAACAACCGCAACCTTGGTTGATATCATGAATAACGCCATCAGCATGAGTGTACCGCTTATTGCCGAAGCAGGTATTGGTGATAACTGGGAGCAAGCGCACTAGATAGCGTTGTTGGCAATGGGGGGCGTTATAATACATTTGATTCAATGTATTATAGGAGCTTAGCTTACCCCAAGTGCGAGTGAGCGATGAAGGCGAGTTTCATGCTTGTATGAAATTTATACTTTCGCTAGACGTTCTTATTAAATAGCACTAAATGATCCCTTCATAATGTGTTCTTTAGGCCTCTATTTAGAGGTCTTTTTTTATAAAAAAATCAGTGATTTAAATATAAAGAAAACTTATATCCTGCTTCTGTTGCTGAGTCCATATTACAGTTGTGATAAAAAAACACCTTAATGTAAAAAAATTACAGAATGTACTTTACAGTCTTAGAGTTCTTACTCTATAATGCATTTGTTCCTAAAGAACACTTGTTGTAATAATTTGTATTTTTAGCTCTCCTCATAGCTTGCAAGCCGATAACTTAGTTGTCGGTTTTTTTTTGCTCGTATGAAAATTATTTCAAATTTATACTGAAAATACATTTTTACATTCAACTTGACTACTTATGTAATTTTATTACATAAATTCGCTAGAGGTTAAAGAAGCTTGAATAACTTACCAGCGTTGCTACTTTCACTGTTTTACGCGCTTTGATTTTTATCGCCGACAAAGTCAATATTGATTAAGCAATTAAATTTACCTTAACTGATGCTGATCAATAACCAAGTTAGCTGAGTTGCTATTATCAAAACAATATTAAACAGCGGAGAATGATAATGGGATGTTGTGGTCAATGTGGTGGCGAAAGTCATGAACCAGTAGCGGAACAAGAGCAAACACAAGAGCCAGTTGAAGCAACTGAAGAAGAATAAATTAATAATGTTGAGATAAAAGCAGCGACCTTAGCTGCTTTTTTATTGTCTGAAATTTGTCTCAGATAATATGCGTTACAATAAAAATGAGCTGAACTTTACCTAACGTGTAAGGTCAATAGGCTAATAATATAGCTAAGCTATTGTACTTATGAGTAATAGCGATAATATGGCATTAGCTAAAATAATATCGTGATTGAATCGAGGAGCATATTTTGAAGAAATGGACGTTACCGCTGTTACTAACGTGTTTAGTTGCCTGTGAAAATACAAACAAGCTAGAAAACAGTGCATCGGTTAAAAAAATTGCAGGCATAACATTTGTTGAGCAAGTTGAAGCAGAAGAAGGTAAGACGGTTATTCCGTATCAGAAATATGTCCTAGACAACGGCTTAACACTGTTACTTCATCAAGATGACTCAGATCCTCTTGTCCACGTTGATATGACCTATCATGTCGGTTCTGGACGAGAAGAAATAGGCAAATCGGGTTTTGCGCACTTTTTTGAACATATGATGTTCCAAGGTTCAGAGCATGTTGGAGATGACGAACACTTCAAAATAGTCACTGAATCTGGTGGTACCATGAATGGTACAACATCAAGCGATCGTACTAATTATTACCAAACGGTTCCGGCCAATCAACTAGAAAAAATGCTTTGGCTCGAAGCAGACCGTATGGGCTTTTTAATTGACGCTGTCACACAAGAGAAGTTTGAAATACAACGTGAAACGGTAAAAAATGAACGTGGGCAAAGTTACGAAAATCGTCCTTATGGCTTGTTCAGAGAACGTGTTGCCCAAGCTATGTACCCAGTGGGACACCCATATTCATGGCAAACCATTGGATATATTGAAGATTTAAATCGCGTTAATGTTAATGACTTAAAAGCATTTTTCTTGCGTTGGTATGGCCCAAACAATGCCACCTTAACCATAGGTGGAGATATTGATGTTGAAAATGCATTGACCATGGTGAATAAATATTTTGGCACTATTCCATCAGGCCCTGCTGTGGCAATGCCGAAAAAATCACCGTTTACTATCGCTGCCGACCGTTATATTTCAATGGAAGATAATATTCATTTGCCGTTAGTGTACATGTCTTATCCTACCGTGAGTATCAGGCATGAAGACGAAGCACCACTTGATTTACTGTCGAGTATTTTAGGTGGTGGTAAAACCTCATTACTTTATAAAAACCTCGTTAAAAACCAACTGGCTGTGCAGGCGTCGGTAAGTCATCCGTGCGCAGAGCTAGCTTGTACTTTTAATTTATTAGCGCTACCGCATCCGGCCTCAGGTAAAACCTTGGCTGATATGGAAAAAATTATTCGCGATACCTTAGTGGAATTTGAAGCACGCGGCGTTGAAGATGACGACTTAATAAAAGCAAAAGCTGAAATGGAAGCAGGTTTTGTTTTTGGTTTACAAAGTGTGGCGGGTAAAGTCAGTCAATTAGCCGCAAATGAAACCTTTAAAGGTAACCCTAATTATATTGAACAAGATATTGCCCGTTATGCAGCAGTAACGAAAGCCGACGTGATGCGTGTTTATCTGAAGTATATTAAAGATAAGCACGGCGTTATTATGAGTGTTGTGCCGAAAGGGCAAGCTGATATGGTTGCCGCCAAAGATAATTATACGCCACAACCGAGAGTAATTCCTGAGCTTGTTAAAACAACAGATGTCGACCTAAAAGTACGTAAAACCGTAGATAACTTTGATCGCAGTATTATGCCAACAGCAGGAGCTAATAAAGCCGTTGAAGTGCCAGCAATGTGGCGAGAAACCTTTGCCAATGGCATCAACTGTCTCTTATACACATCTCCGAGCCCACGAGACGGACTCCTATCTCG
>OJDZ01000692.1_pt1 | contig 17440 bp, 12 predicted proteins | sample 1592981 | NCBI WGS metagenome assembly OJDZ01 (sample SAMN05416851, study PRJEB24817) | seawater metagenome | isolation source: Sea water | place: Canada:Atlantic | collected 2013-07
CAGATCCAGAATATTGAATAGTGTTTTTACTTTATATACTCATAAAAATTGTAAAATTTAGTATTTTGTTCAGGGGGTTACTGTTTCGGGAAGAGCATGTTCCTGTAGAGTAATCCCCCATTTTCAATGGCGATCTGTAGTAGATTAACAGTGAAATAGTCCATAAACACAAAAAGTAGAACCTTTGCCTTTCACGTGATTAAATTGTTTTATATTCTATTCTTCCCATTCTTATTTACACAAATAGGCGCCAACACGTTCTTTATTCCAAGTATTAAATTTATTGCCCATTTTCCCTAAAAAGCCATGATACCAAGTGCCGTTTTTATGGTAGATGACGTGATCACTCCCACCAGTACACTCTACTCTAAATGATGGAACATTGCTGACTCGCCCGTTACTCACAATTCTTTTTATCTCACGCTTGTTGGTAGGCGATTTACTCGTCGAATTTGAGGTATTCGATGAGCTAGCTGTAGAGGTACTTGATGATGACCTGCTTGGCGCATCACTATAGCTATTTGTTCCAATTTGAGAAGGCTCTGGATAAATTAATGTGGCATATTTAAACTCAGAGCGTGACCAATGAGTTCGAGAGACAATTTTATTAAAATCACTTTGTGAGTTCATAACCTGAGTGAATTTTTCTATTCGGTTAATAGCAGTTTGAGGTAATTTGCAACTATAAACATCGTAATGATTAATTGCTTCAGACGCGCCTCTCATTGCTTGAAAGAAAGAGGCACTATCTCGGCTTGAGGTTGCATAGTTATATTCACAAATGCCACTAAATGAAGTGCGGAATGATTGCCCACCAGCAGAAAGTCTTAAGCTAAATGTATTTTCTGATGAATATGCACTGATGTTATAGGGCAAATGTTTAACGACATATTGATATATAAGGCGATTTCGAAATTTTTCTATGTCGAGGTTTAAGTTGAGTTTTGGTAGTTGAAGTATTTTCTTATAATAAGCCTGGCTATCACAACGCTGTTGGCATTTTGCTAGCACGGTGTTAAAGAATTTAGGTAAGTCACTTTCAAAGCTAACGGCATAATCAAAGTATTTTTCAACAATTTCATGATAGGGAAAATGTTTCAACACATAATTATATTCAATCGATTCGAAAAAGTTTCTCGCTTTACTACCAAATCCGTTTGTTTTCACTAGGTTTCTATAGGTGCTAGGTTTATCACAGTTTGAACAAGTACTTAACACGCTATCGATAAAATAAGGAATTTCACTGACATTAGTTACTAGTAATTTTTGATAGCGATTTGATAGTGATTTATTCACCCAACCTGCACTAATACTAGGCTTGAAGATGTATTTGTATTCAATTGATGTTCGGGGTAAGCCAGCAACAATATTTTTACCATAACCAGGTAACTTGTGAAATTTAGATATATATTCGCGGCGATCACACAAGGTACACATCGACAGTACTTTATCGAAAAAAACAGGTAGGGATGAAATATTATTTACTCTATTTTTATAGTAAGTTTTAGCGATAAGTGTTCCAAATACTTCATTTTCAGTATTGTCTTTTTGCATTGCTGATTTTATTAAAAACGTTGATTTTCGATGATATTTAGGTGTTGATATGTACTTAAAAAAATTCGAACTTTTTAAATTTAATGAATACACCTTATCAAGTAGTCTTTTAGGAATACGTTCAACCAATCCGTATTCATTTCTCTCAAAATGTAGTGCATGAAGGCTATTTTTTTCATTATTAGTTAACCGCTCATCGGTCAAAATCTCTTTGTCTTTTAATACATACTCAATGAGGTAGTTAGACAATGCCATTTGTTTTTGAAGGTTTAGGTTTTTGGTGATTTCGTTGAAATATATGTCTTTGTCATTTCCAATGATGAGGTCAACACAAGACTCAACTTTATGTTGCTTTATACACAAGGTATGAGGAGAATTACTCTTTATTTTAGTTAACTTGGCTTTTACTTCAGCTAAATTAAGCTTTTTCGCGTAGGGGGCTGTTGGCGATAAAAGTAAGATCAAAGCCAAAATATAGACGTAATGTTTAAGCATTAAAAATTTCTACTCTTCAATAGCGTTTAAACGATAAGAGAAAAAAACACGCCGTGTCCAGTTGCAATGAATCACCTCATTCTCAACGGGGTCATCTAAGTTGCATTGTGTTTGATGAGCAAGGTATAAATTTCCTTCTTCTTGATATAACCGTGTGCATGGTAACCAACTGAACTCTTCTTTAGACGTTACATTAACAGCAATACAAATAACTGGCTTTCCCTTGAGTTCTTGTTTGGTAGGTTCAAAATCTTGATAAGGAGAAGGACTGTCGTAATTGAAAGTTGCTTGTTTAATAAACCAAAGGCCACTAGTGAAATTTTCGTTATCTAATTCTTGATAAAGCAGCGTACCATCTTCCATAAAATAAAAATGTTCTAAATTTGAGGTGAGGCGCTGGTTTACGATAAGGCGCTTTAAGTCATTCTTATTATCTATTAGTGTTTTTGCTAATAAATGTGATGAAAATAACGACAGTGCTAAAAAGGAAAGTAATAATTTCATAGCATAATTTTTCTGAGGCTGAATTTAAGATAGAGAAAAGAGCTAGTTTGTTTACCAGCTCTCACTTAAGCTAATTTTACAAAAATTAACCATTTCGTTCTTTTATAAAGTCATCCCAATTAAATTTACAGTAACGGCCAAACTTCAAATAATCAGAGCTTTGTGGTTTGAATTGCTTATTACTCCATGCGTAGTCACAATACATATTAGCTAACAATACCAAACTCTGAGTACTTTGAGGCTTATCAAAGTTCTCTAAATGTGCTGCTCTTAACTTGTCTATGTTCAAGTTTTTGCCTGCACGTTGGCCATAATATTTAGTGACCGATGTGTTACCACCGCCCACCGCCCAACTTAACAAATCACTACCATCAGCATCTTTGGCAAAGAATACTTTATCTGTTAAATCATGAAAAAACTCATAGCTAATGCCGCTATACGCTGCTCTCATATAGGGCGTAATTTGGTTATAGTCAGCCTTGCTTGCCAACTTAGGCGTAGCTATTTTTAAAAACCTAAAGGTGCCAGGTTGATTACCTTGAGCTGCTGCATGAAAAGCAGTTTCTCCATCTTTATTCTTTAAACTAATTTTTGCGCCATTTTTTAGTAAGTATTCAATTGTTTTGTCTTGCCCTTTGAAAGCAGCCATCATTAAAGGTGTATTACCAATATCGTTTCTACTGTTGATAACATCATTACCTTTTTCTGCAACCAGCGCTTTTATGCCATTAACATCGCCTTTGGCCGCTAAACCATGAATACCATTGCCTGGCATAACACTTTTTAAGCCTGCTGTGGCGCTATTAAGTAATTCTGACGTGCTTTTGCAGCCAGTAGCCAACAAAGACAAGACTACCAATATTAAGAATTTATTCGTTTTCATAAGGATACCCTCAAGTTATTTGTTTTTTAGTTTGATGTTTAGTGCTTCATAGACATGAGGGATATACTTGTTATCCTTAGAGTCTGATATGATAAATCGACCTTCAATTCCTTTGAGCTTAAAGCTAGAAACAAAGAATAGGCTTCTAGTTCCTGTTCCTCTATGCAGATCGTCTGTTTTTAAGTATTTTAAGGTCACCTCTTCGATACTAGGTTTACCCGCGGTTTTCTTTCCTATCGCCGTTATTAGTGCTTCGCTGATATCTAATTTAAAAGACATGCCTCCTCTATCACGATAGGAGTTATAGCCTTCAGCGATTAGTTCTGTGCCAAAAGCGAACCTTTGGTCTTGGTTTTTCAAATGAGGGGTTATTTCTTTTGATGCGATATTTACGGCCAGTTTTGTTGAAATGGTATAAAGACCAAATAGAGGTTCAATATGTTCCCGTGTATCTGAATGAGCAACCCTCAACCAGCCTTTTTTATTAAATGATGTGGGTATATTTAAGTCTTTGACTTTAACTTGCGAGTCTAAAAGCTCTTTTTGGGAGTAAGTTTTCTTAAACTCAGTAACTTTTGCTTTGTGCTTTTTCAATAAATCATCTAAAGCAAATTCATTAATGCCTTTATAAACTAACCTTGAACAAAAAGCTCCTAAGCATATATATTCAGCTGATAAGGAAAACCCTTCTCCATCACCATTTTGGGCGGTATAAGCAAAGATATTATCAATCTCTGAAAAATACTTTAAATCTTTAACAACGGGGGCGCTTTCGTAAGACTTAATTTGCTCTGCTCTTTTTTTCTTTTTAGCAACTTCTTCTGCTTTCTTTTTAGCTAGAGATTCAGCAATACGATCTTTGATGGCTTGCTTTCTTGTTAGTTCTTTCTCTTTACCGTCACTATCTTCTTCTGCAACATTGAACGTCCAATAAGCGCCATCGTAGTACCAACCGTAAAAATCAACTGCAACGTGCGGTGATTTTCTGCTGCCTTTACCTGCTTCTTTATACGATGCCAACTGACAAAATTTATACGCTTCCTTTTCTGTATCAGGCAGGGCAAATAGGTACATGTTCTCTTGAAGTTTCTTGTAGCTCATACCATCCGCTTGAGCGCAAGACCAACCTTGGTCAAGGTATGTTTCTTCGTTTACAGCTCCTTTACCATTATTATCAAAAAACTTACCGTTAAATGACATTGCATCAGCAAAGTATTTTATTCTTACGTTTTTGTCTGGCTGCTTTTCACCGAAAACAATAAAGCCTTCAACTTCATCCATTTCGATAGTTGTATTAGGCTTACGTAAGATATAATTAAATCGCGGGGCCTTTATTGCTTCGCTCATACTAATACTTGAGCTATTGCCAAAAAACACCATTTTCGTATTTTGAATCTCTCCTTCTCTATCAAGCTGAACTAAATCGCCATTTGTTAGGCGAGCATATACACCATAAGTTTCAGGGACTTCAGGTTCACCACAAGCAGTCAACCATAAGGTTGCTATAAGTGGGGCTAGTTTTTTTATCATTACGATAGGTTCCTTGTCTGATTTATATTTTAATTATTCACCTGAACTGATGAATTTTTCTTCTATTAAAACATCAAGATAAAAAATAAACCTTCCTTTAATCGCGCATTAAAAAATAATTTATTTTTTGGAAAAATTGGTGCGTTTTTCTTAGCTAGTGAATCGCTAAGGCGTTTGCCAAATTAAACCATCACTTTTTTAACTGACTGAGATGATGGCAAAACCTAAACCATTTACCCCCGAGCTATTTGAAATAAGAGTTAAGCATGCAATGGAACGACTTATTGCTGATAAGCAACCTTTGATTGGTGAGGAAAGAGGGGATATTCGGGTTACTGACATCGCTGATATTTTTAAGGTAAATGTGGCTACCTTTCGCCGCTGGTGTATAACCTATGTCAACCAAAGTCCGAGTCAGTATTTAGCAAATTATCGAATTGAAAGGGCTAAACAGTTACTTAAACAAGGGGTTAAGCCTTCAAAAGTGTCTGAAATGTTGGCATTTGGTGAGCATAAAATATTTTCAACCACATTTAAGCGATATCAAGGGAATACACCTTCAGAGGTTATGAAAATGCAATTTAGTACTTATTCGCCCAATCATACAGCATCGAATAAAAAGGGACTGTAAAAAATAAAAAAGGCTTTAGCTATAGGCAGATTGGTATTTCAAATGCATATGCGGGGAGTCAAACACCTGAAGTAACCACCATATGAGTGGCCATATTTTAACCTTGTAGGATGTTTATCAGGTAGTCATTAGGCTATTTGTTAGAGAAATATTCCTTGGTATCGTGATGGTTGTAGTCATCAGGGTATAAGTATTATTCGTAGCTAAAAGTGAAGTTGCTAATTATTGTTATAGCGAGTTTATTAGATAGCAGTAACCTTGTGTGAGAAGGCTACTGCTAATTAACGTATTTCCCCTTTCGGAGTATGTGTTGTGATACAACGCTAGGGGCTACTATCGATAGATGAAAGTTTGTTCACAAGTTTTTCAAACCTTGCCAGATATTGGTTGGTAGGAGCAGACATTTTTAACATTGCTATGGCCTGGTTCAAGTAGTTAAGAGCATTCGCGTTATCTTCAACTTTTACTAAGGTTTCACCATATCCTCCTAATTGTACAGCTCTGATATATCCTTGAATGTTTAGGTTTTCTGTTGTCTTTAATGATTTTTTGTGCCACTCAATAGAGGTTTTATATTCGCCAATATCTCTATTGTTTGCAGCGATATTATGATAAATCACTGCCAATGCAATAGAGTCTTTAAGGTCTTCTCCTTTTAACGAGTTCAGTGCCATCATTGAATACTCCAATGCTTGTTTAGGCTTTTTTAAATCTCGCCCATAAATGGTGGCAATATTGTTGTAAGTTGCATGAACTCTTGGGTGACCTTCAGGTGAAATTTCCTGAAACATTTCAGCGGCTTTCTTTAAGTTTGTTAAACCCATGGCGAAGTTACCAAGCCCAGCTTGCACAGCTCCAAACTGTTGTAAATGTAATGCTGTTCGTGGATGACTGACATCCCCATACATACGAATGTCTAAATCAACTGCTTTTGCAAAATATTCAAGTGCTTCTTCATTTTTTCCTTCCATCATGAATGAGCTACCTAAGTTACCAAGCACCGTTGCCACCATAAAATTATCGATTGGTAACAATGATTTATATCCACTAAGAGATTTTTGATAAAAACGTCTGCTTTCTTGATAAGTTCCACCTGAGTGCAATGCTAATCCCATTAAATTATAAGCTTCATAAATAATTTTTTCGGTATTGGCATTATTGATGCTGTTTTCAATTGCTGTTTTTGCATCACTTTTTCTGCCTGAAGATATATAAACTTGTGCAAGTTCATTTTGCGCAATATAAAAAGACTCATCATTTTTATCAAATAATGGAAGCGCTTTATTGTATAACTCTTCGGATTCTTTCAGTAAACCTCGCCCTTGATAAACCTTAGCAATAGCCTTAAGTAAATGTGCTTTAACTTTTGGACTTTTATTTACGCTTTCAAGTGCTTTCTTACTACTGTTATCAATAAGTTCTTCAACAGTTAATACGCTGTTTTTATCAATATCTGAAGCATCAAACATATCAGTTAAAAAAGACGTAACTTCTTCGCTTACTTCAACTTGCTCAATGAGCTTTGTATTGCTGCTATATAGCGAATAAGAGCTAATAGCAATGGTAATAATGAGTGATAATGAAATACTTGAGACTAGTTTATTTCTTTGAAAAAACTTTGAGATTTTGTACATCAAAGTATTGCTGTATTCGCTAATAGGCTGTTTATTAATAAATTTAGTGATGCTCTGTGATAACTCGAAAGAAGATGAATATCGCTTTTCGATATCACTTTCAGTTGATTTTGAAATTATTGCCTTAACTTCATTGGGAATGACCATATCCGAACCGAGCATTGCTGTGAGGTTTTTACCAAGAGCATAAACGTCACTCGTAGTTGATAACTTATTTCCTGCCAATTGTTCAGGGCTAGCGTAGTCTCTGCTTACAGCTTTTAGGTGGTTATATTTTTGTTCATTTTTTAAAGTATTACCATTCATTGTGCTGTTGATATTTTGAGCGATACCAAAATCCATTAATTTGGGTTCACCTTGTTTATCAACTAGGATATTCGATGGTTTAATATCTGCGTGAATGACCATATGTTGATGAGCAAACTGTACAGCCTTACAGACTTTCTTAAATAGTTTTAAGCGTTCTTGGAACCTTAGCGCATTTGCGTTGCAGAATTGATCAATAGCAATGCCATCAACATATTCCATCACCATGTAAGGGAGATTGTTTTCTGTTTTATCAACCGTATATATTTTGGCGATATTTGTATGATCTAGGTTAGCTAAATGCTGTGCTTCTTTTTGTAAGAAATCCTCACCTGCTAACGCTGCAATAGAAGGATAGACAAATTTTATTGCAACTTTTTGTGCTAATTGACCATCATTGCGTTCGCCAAGATATACTGCGCCCATTCCGCCTTGGCCTAATTTTCTAGTTAACTTATATACGCTAACTTGTGTGTTGATTAAATCATGAATTATATTGTCATCAACTAGTTGTTCGGCCTGTTTTCCGATGAGTTGCTTAAAGGTTGTTTGTTTTTTATTTTCTTCATGCGCGGTAATTAAGGCGGTTGTTTCAGTATAAAATTCATGTTCACTACTCATTAAAATAGATAGTTGAACTGCCATGTTATCTTCATCAATTGCCAGTAAATGTTGAAATAATGCTAGTGGAGTATCAAAGTTCATTGTTGTTCTTATTATTTTTATTTTATCCGTTTAACACTGGGTGCGTAAGTAAGCTTTTGCAGCTGAAAGTTCACTATAAATGGTTGATTTTTTTAGTGTCAGCTCAGAGCCAATATCTTCAATATCATAACCTAAAAAGTAATGTAGTAAAGCAACTTGGTATGATCTAGGAGCGATCTTAGCTAGCTTAGATAATGCACTATCGAAAATAATATAGGGCTCAGGATCTTCTGATAGTGAAATAAACTTTGCTATATTTTCGCTGTTATTCGACCTTTTTTGTGCACCTTTAGCTTTTAAATCGTCGAGCAACATCCATCTTACAAAAGAGGCTAACGACAGAAAAAACTGCTCTCTATTATCAAAAACTTCTTTGGGTGGAGATAATTGAACAAGCACCTCGTGCAAAAGTGAGGTAGTGTTGGGTAGCTGCTCTAATATGCTATGAGATGAAGCTTTATAAGTAATTTGCTTTTTAACTATACCCTTTAGATGATAGTAAATAATACTTCGTAGCTGATTCGCACTTTTTAAATCATTATGAACTATCCAGCTATTTAACAACTCGGTAACAGGTTCGTGTTGTGCAGTATCTATTGTCATATTATTCTCTCAAAGCAATAAACTAATCGATTATTCGTGCTCAATTAAAGCTAATGACTCAGCAATATGATAAATATTTTTATAATCATACTTGATGGTATCAGGCCTTTTTTCTTCTAAATCTGACCAACTTAATAAGCAATCGTGGGTTTTCATTGCTTCGTTTTTTGATTTTCCATATCGCCAATTATTGACAATATGAAATGCATTCCATCTATTATGTTCGGTTTTTGCTAACGCATGTATTCGGTGTGTAAGTTGTTGATTATTTAGTCCCGTTTGCTTTTTAATAAACTTTATCCAATGCTGAATTAAAGCCATGTTTAGATCTGAAAATTCATTTAAATATGGCAAATAGTCTAAATCTTCTTGTTTTGTTGCAACTGAATTATTAAAGGTAACCGCAGGTATTGAACCACCTAAAGCTAATAGTTTCATGGGAAAATGACGTTTTTCAGTAAAGTTTGAATTACGCTTAAAAAGAGGTTGGTTAACCCAATGTAACCACTGAGTTGAGTCCACTGTATCTTGGTCGTGTTTTTCTATTAGCACGGATAATGCTTCAGGCGTTAAAGCACTTAAGCCGAGTTCTGTTTTTGCATAAGTGTTGTGGCTTCGCTGCGCAAGTACTTCGCTGTTGCTATCTAATAATTGATTGAAACTTAATACTTTCTTTAAGGCGCCGAATGATTTGATTTGTTGGTGCTCTATATCATGATTTAAGGCGTTGTAATAATGAAATGTGGTTGTGTTATCCGTTGTTTTTAACTGCGCCAAGGTGCACATATCATATAAGCGTAATATGCTTTTTAAGGCGATATTTTCATCTTCATCACAAACAATAATATGATTAAAATTAGACGGATTTTGAAGCTGCTGTTCAGAGCCTACAAAAGTAATATCCCATAAATCTAAGCCTTTTCCATTACAATGTTCAAACACTTGATGATGAGTAATAAAAAAGTTATGGGGTTGAGTTGCTAAGACAGTAATCTCGACTTTTTTATGATTGCAAAAGTGAGCCAAAAGCAAAAGCTCTCTGAGAATAGACTCTCCTATTTCACCAAAACCTGAAATAAGCACACTTACTGGTGCGCTAGTATTAGAGCTCGTATCTGTGTTTTCTCCTAATCCCATAGACTGCACTAAGTCGATAGCTATTTTTTCGCTTAAGTTAAATATGTTAATTAACAAGCCCGTAGATTGTTTTTTAATATTCTCAATTGAATAAAAAGCGCTAGGTTCAAAGAGTTTGTAGCTCATTACATTGTCTATTCCAATATGACAATGAAGCTCAGGTTTATAAGGTGACTCAACTAACGTTTTTAAAATAGCTAAATTAGTTAAGTCGCAGCCTGTTATAGCGACCATTGCTTTGGCGTTTAAAATAGCGGCTTTTAATTGAATAGCCATATCTGAAGCATCGCCCAGTATCAGAGTAACTTTTTTCTTTTTATACTGAGTAATTAATGGATTGCTATGATCTTTCTCTACAATAACGACTTTTTCTTTTTTATTGAGTAAATCATCAATTAAATAGGCGCTCTCGCTATTTAAGCCGAAAATAATGTAATGATTTTTGTAATACTTAACTAATATGTTGCTTTTAAACCAGCTACCAGCGGCAAAAAAGGTTGCAAATGCAATGGAGAAAAACACAGTGCAAACCGCAGAAAGTCTTGCTGCTGAAATTGCCCAATGTTTTAGTGCTTCATCGGCAGGGGAAGAAATTAAAGAAAATAATTTAAATGTGCTGTAAAAAACATCAAACCAACGGGTTAATTCTGGGTGAGAGATATTGTTTTTAACAACATATACCGAACTAAAACCATAAATTCCTAAGGTAATCGTAGCTACCACAAAAAATGCTAAAATGATGATGCCTCTAATACTTAGCGGGGCAGATGCACTTTTATTAGCTTTCATTAAATTTCCCTTTATTTATAACGTTTATAATATTCAATTTTTATATCAACATGGCCAAACAGAGTTTATTTACTGGTAAAGTGCGCGCAACCTCTGTCTTGCCATTGCTGCGCTGATAGTGCGGGTAAAAAGAATGCTCTTCTTTCTGCTGGCGTTAGGCAGCTTCTATTTATTGGTAAGCTGTTAATTGCTTGTTCTTCATAGTCTTTAATACTAACCATTTTTTTATCAGTTTTTTTCAGCATTTTTTGGAAAATGGGGGTGACTTTTGCGGTGGGAAAGCGAGCGTCAGGGCTTAAATACTCTGTAGTAACAATACTTTTACTGTCATTTGAAAATTTAGAAGGTAAGTCTTTAGTCACTTGTGAAAAAGTCTCAATTTTCGCCATGGTATTTACATCCCATAAAACGCTGGTATTACGCTCGGAATTAGCAGCGCTCGATGTTGTTAATAAATATTGATGATCACTGGAAATGCTAACATCCACCAGAAAAACATTATCTAAAGAGTGCCTTTTAAAAATACTTGGTTGTTCGTCTTTAAATTTCCAAACAGCAACAGAGTTACCATCTATAAAAATTGCACCATTACCGTCTGGATGGAAAATAAAATCTCTTATCCAGTGTCCATCCGAATAGAAAAGGGTCGATAAATTTTCAACAAAATCAGCAGAGAATAAGCTTAATTTCTTAGTATCATGTTGCACTAATATTTTATCGTCAAAAGGGCTGAAAATAGCTATTTTGGGGTTTACTAAATCAGGATGTGTTGCCTCGCGCTTACTGGAAATAAGATCAAATAATATAACCTCTGAAGGAAAGTTTTGTTTCTTAACGTCGGAAGAAAAATAGTTAAAGGTTGAGACTAACAGTACCCTTTTTCCTGCTCGGTTAAACTCATAAGAGGGTATTAAATTATTTCTAGCTATACTTTTAGTCACCCCTGTTAGTAAGTTTCTATGTTGTAACACTTCGTTTTTAAGTGGTTGTTGCTCTTGTGGTTTTTTAACTACGTAAATTATGCTATCGCCATCAGGTGAAAATTTAATATCACGATAGAGTTTTCCTTCAAATATAAATTCATCAAGCTTTTCTCCTGTTTGTAAATCATAAACCAATGCTTCACTTTCGAATTTATTGTTAACTTCTCTGGTAATTAACAGTTTATTCTGCTGCGGAAAAATATAGCTTTGTAGCGTGTTTTTACCAAAATCAAGTTCGTGTAATACGGTGTTTTTCTTAATATCCCATATAAAATGTTTACCATCACGTTGGCTAACAACGACAAATTTATTATCGAAACTGTAATGTATATTTTTGATAAAGTACGACTCTTTATTCAAAAATAATGAGATTTCTGCCTGACTAGTTAGTGACCACGATACTATTTTCTCGCCAAAGACTGTAAAAAAATTACCTTCGATAATGGCAGAAAACATATCAATTAAGTTTATTGCTTCCAAGCTATGATCAATAACTTTAATCAGTGCTTGCGAATCAGCTGACCAAACAATGCTTTTTTTGTCGTTGAAAGACGAGGCCAATACCAAGTCGCTGCCAGGGCTATAGCTGGCATAAGAAAGGTGACTTTCGTTAAGTTGATAACGGTGCAAAATTTCTCCAGTTGCTACCGACCACTCTAAAACTTGATTACTATAATCTGATAACGTTAGCAGTTTTTTGTTATCTTGACTGAACTGTGCACTTAACAACTTAGACGATTTTTCAGATATTTTAATGATTTGGAGTATTTCTCCTGTTTCAGCTGACCATATCGCAACTTTACTTTTGTCTATTTCACTAAATATCATTGCTCCGTTTGGACTAAAGCCTGCTTTTAAAGTGCCACGGTTACGTTTGGTATTAATATCAGAAAAATCATTAACAAACTTATGCTGAATGAGTTTTCCGGTTTCTAATGACCATAGATAAGTGCCGTGGTTTACTGCCACGCTGAGTATCTTTGTGCCATCAGGGCTAAAAATAGGCTTTATAGGAATAACATTTTTGATGCTTAAACTGGTTGTTATTTCTGCGCTCTCAGCGTCAAATATATCTATATAGCTAGTCACGGCGCTCTCAGCTTTGCTTTTGCTTGCGCTAGTTTGTAACCATTTTGGAGTTGTTTCTTCGGGCATTACAGAGGTAATGGCCAGCAAATTTTTAACGGGATGAAACGCAACGCGACCTAATTGCCTGTCAGGGTAATCAAACTGTTGTACTTGTTCTCCTGTTAATACTGACCAAACGTCTACTGCCTCTGCACTTGTGAAAATAAAGCGGCTATCGTAACTAAAGTCAAAATTTAATATTCTTGATTCAGAGGTGATTTTAGTCACTGGCTTGCCATCATCAAGTGACCATATAGTTAATGTTCGATTATCTACCGTAGCAACGTAGCGACCGGTCTGGTCAAACTTTACTGACTGTCTCGAAAGTGGGTGCTTGGCATTAATGTTCATAAGCCGATTGATTTTTTCTAAGGGCTCATGAAAAGACAACTCAATGCCTTTGAGTAAGGGCCTATCACCGCCATACAGGCCAGGAATAGCATTTAACGATAATAGCAATGCTGTGTCATATTCACCTTTCTCGCTTTGGTTTTTCGACATTTGAGTAAGAAATTCACTCTGTAAAACCTGTGCACCATTTTTTTCTTTTATCGCAAGTTGTTGTTGAAAAATGGCTTCCTCTTTCTGAAAATAAGCAAACACACCAGCCCCAACAGCCAAAATAGCTAATATAGCTACAGCTGCTAGCCAACGTCGCAATTTTTTTGCTTTTAAGCGCTCTTGCTCTAATTGATATTCTTTATCACGCTGAGTAAGTTCACCTAAAGGTACCCCTAAAATTCCAGCGATGATTTTAAGCAACATTAAATGCAATTGTTGTTGATAGGCATTTACCTTTGCAGCAATTGACTTCTTATCAAGCTGTGTGGTGTTTTTTAGATGTTCGCGATAAGCGGCCGGCGAAGTAAAGCCTTGTTCGGGTTTACCATTATTATTTATTCTAAAATCTGCTGCTATTGGCTCCGCGTGCTTATCGGTAGCATTACCATCTTGATTATATTCGTACTGTAAAGGAACCGGAAAACACTCATCTGCTTTAGTAAAGCCTAACTTTTGTTTACCTTCGTCCCAACTGGTATTGGGCTCTCCATCTATCATGGCAGCAATAATGTGCCCAGAGTTGCCTAATTTTTTGAAATAATCTATTTCGTCGGCAACATACGTTGATGCGACAGCTCTAGGTGAGCATAAAACAATTAATAAGTTTGTTTGCTCTAATGCACTAACAATTGATGTACCTAAATCGGCATGCGCAGGCAGTTCTTGCTCGTCTCTAAACACCGGATAAATACGAGGGGGAATAGTATCTCCTCGGCTATTTTTCTGGCCGACTAAATCATTCGGCACTTCATAAGTTTCAATGGCTTGGTGTAGCCATGTAGCCCACTTTCTACCTTGTGTTTTATTATCTGCATGGCGGTATGAGATAAACGCGTGGTATTTGAAAGATGAATTTTTACTGTTTGCCATTGAAAAGCCTGTTGTCGTTATTTGAGGTTCATTATTTTTAGGAAGGGAGGAGTGCTTATTTGCATGTAAAACTTTATTTTTTGCACACGAGGGAAAATGGCCAGTAAAAGCACGTTAATAGCTAAAGAAACTCTCTCACTAATTTCAGTTTTAAATATGACTCTGGCATTTGTAATACAGCATAAGTTAGCGCGATTAAAACAATTCTTTTGCACTAATTTGCCACTAAAGAAGCCCATACTTAATTTTACTTTCACTTTACTCTACAGCTTGCATACTTTACTTTATATCTGTACAACCTTAGCACAACTGATTGATTTATCACCATGATTTTTTAATTACCCCGTTATATTCGGCGTAAATATTATAGCTTTGTTGTGGTTAATACTGCTGTAAACCGTTTTATAACACTTAGCGAACTTAGCTTATTTGTTCATTGTAAAAGCGAGTTATTTTTCAATATGCGTATTAGCTATTATGATGCACAAACAATTACTGTTAGCTTTTATAACCAGTTAAAAATGATTATCTATGGCATGTGGGCTTGCCTTTGATTCGTTTTCTTTGTCTAAACGGTATACATAAAAACTTAACGAGTGTGATTAAACATATGAATATACATTTATTTACTGAAAGCAAACCACCAGAGTCATATAACCAAACCTATTGGCTATGCTTAAAGCAACGTATGGCTTGGCTATTGCAGAATTGGTTAAATAAAAGCGGCGATCCGTATTTATATTTTGATCTGTTAAAAGCGCCATTATTTATAAGTGATGAAGTAGCGTTTAATTCGCTTTTTTCAGGAGAGTTTTATCATCAAGAGCAATTCGTTAGTCGCTTTATTGATGATTGTTATTGGATTATTTGGCGAGTTACACGAGGCGATACCACTTACTTTTTTTTCTTGCGTGCAGAAAATTTTTATAAAGGCAGTATGTTAGAGCAATATACTTTCCCTTATCAGTTTGATAAAACTCAATTGATTGCGCAACGTGAGCAAGTAGAAAGCTTGTTAATCGAATTAGACCAATACGGTGCAAAAGCCAGTCATTATTGCCCTTTCAAAAGCCAAATAATAGTACTGATAGTTCTGCTGTGTACGCTCAACTCTCAGAAAATAAACCGTCAGATATGCCTCAATGTAATCAGCATGAAAGCAGGTTTTTAACATTACACAGTGACAAGTTAATTTATCAACTGCCTCTGATTGAATTAAATAAACAATTAATTTATCTGAGTAAAATAGATAATGGACAATGGCAACAAGATACCTACATAAAAGCGTGGAATTTTGCCAGCAAAGCACATTGTAAACAGTTTATACCTGGTAGCGATGTTCCATATATCAACCATGTTGGCCTAGTTGCCATGGAGGTTATATCCGCACTTGCACAGCCGCAAATAGATAAAATGTTACATTACCAACCGATTAAGTTTCAAAATTTAGCGGTGGTATGCGCGTTATTACACGATACAATTGAAGACACTGCCGTTACATTTGAAGATATTGAAACTGCATTTAATCAATATGTTGCTGCAGGTGTATTGGCTTTAAGCAAAAATTCAAATTTAGCCACTAAGCAAGCACAAATGCTTGACAGTTTAGTGCGTATACAAAAACAGCCTTTAGAAATAAGCATGGTAAAAATGGCTGATAGAATAACTAACTTACAGCCACCGCCAGCTCACTGGACTAAAGATAAAATAAGGAATTATCGTGACGAGGCGCAATTGATTCTTGAAACGTTAGGTGCGAAAAATGAATATTTAGCAAAGCGGCTAAAAGAAAAAATTGATAACTATCAACAGTATTGTTAAATAATATAGCCTTACATCAACCATTTAATTGAGGTATTCAATTTTCACAAAGGGTTTTTCTACTGATAATTATATTAGGGAGGTATTAGTGCACCTTGAACGAAAAAATAGCTTGCTAGCACATGATTTGAACAACTTGGATTTAAATAAACAGCCAAAAAGTAAACAGCATTTAATGCCAATAGCAAATGAAGAAGCCAGTAAATAAAGACAAAATAAAAATAAGTGCAAAGCGAAAAGCTAAGCTGATAGGGAAAATATCTTACATATCACCTTGTACGCAAGCTGATATAAATCACTGGTATCGACGCAATACACTGGTATTTTCTACCTTACTCGTCCTCTTTATCTGGCTAATTTATGCCGCCTTAAGTCGTGAGACACAGTTTCAGCGTTTTAATGAATTAAGTCTTATGTGGACTGATAATTTAAATGTATTTGATTTAATTGCATTTATAGCGAATTATTTTGTGGCAGAGCTGATTTTGTGTTTTCTTACTTACTTTTTGATTAAAAACTTATTTGCTCAATGCCCAATCAAGATTGTTGGTGAAAAAGGTTTTGCTTTTGTTGGCGTAAAACGAAACTATACCGTTACATCTGCAAATATCGCATTATTTTCATCAGTTAAAAGAATGACGATTTCCATCCCTCGAGGGGGTATTGGCAAACACTATAAATGGTATGGCGATAGTCGGTTGAGTGTGTTTGATTACGCTTATCACCCTTTTTTGGAAAGTACTCACTTTATTCACGCAGTGCTTGAAAGTTGGCACAAGCATCGAATATTAAAATTGCTTTAAGTGACAATGAAAACGGAGTAAACATGAAAGTTATATTTTCACATGGCAAAGAAAGTGGCCCATGGGGCAGTAAAATAACCCAACTTGCTAACATCGCCAAAGCGGCAGGTTGTCGTGTTGATAGCATTGACTACAGCAATATAGTAAGCCCCGATGAGCGGGTGACAACGTTGAATACTTACTTAGCAAGCGAGCTTGAACCTTATATTTTAGTCGGCTCAAGCATGGGCGGTTACGTTTCATTAGTCGCATCATTAAGTAACCAGCCTCTGGGCGTATTTTTATTAGCGCCAGCTTTGTATATGCAGGGTTATCAGCAGCAAAGTTATAATACTACACTCAACAATATTGAGATTGTACATGGTTGGTCTGACGATATTGTGCCCGTAGCTAGCTCTATAAAATATGCTCAGCAAACGCAGTGTTCCTTGCACCTGATTGATGGCGATCACCGTTTAAACTCATCTATTACACAAGTTATCGCGTTATTTGAATCGTTTTTA
>OJDZ01000698.1_pt1 | contig 17310 bp, 19 predicted proteins | sample 1592981 | NCBI WGS metagenome assembly OJDZ01 (sample SAMN05416851, study PRJEB24817) | seawater metagenome | isolation source: Sea water | place: Canada:Atlantic | collected 2013-07
GATCTACACACTGCATATCGTCGGCAGCGTCAGATGTGTATAAGAGACAGCAATCGCAGGCGATAGCCCATCAATCCCGTCTACGTCGGGTTTTTCCATCTGCGATAAAAACTGACGCGCGTAAGCCGAGAGGCTCTCCACGTAGCGGCGCTGACCCTCGGCATACAGCGTATCAAACGCCAAGGATGATTTACCCGAGCCAGATAGCCCAGTGATCACCACCAACTTGTCGCGCGGGATCTCAAGATCAAAGTTTTTCAGGTTGTGGGTGCGGGCACCGCGAACATGGATAAACGCTTGGCTCATAGATTGGCTTGAAGTCAAAAAACTGATTATACCGCCTTGGGCGACTCACATGAGGCGTGAGAGTGTGGCGGCTTTGTGTGAACGCTTATTTTTTGAGCAAAATGCCCACCCTAGCTGACCTATCAATCGACTTAAAGTGCCCAGTTTGCTGGGCACCATGACAACTTTGAGCGGCCTGCCTGCGGTGACATTTTACTCCGGTGGCTTTGGTGGTAGCGGGCGCGTGATCAGCCTATAATCAGGCGCTACAGCGCACGCGCACCTGCAGGAGAGAGTATTGAACGCCACCGAGATCAGAGCGCTACTCAGCTTAGGCGGGATCTTTGCGCTCAGGCTGTTTGGGTTGTTCATGATCGTACCGGTGTTCAGTGTCGAGGGCTATGCATATAGCGGCGCGACGCCAGCGCTGATCGGCCTTGCGGTTGGGGTTTATGGGCTGACTCAGGCGTGTTTGCAGATTCCTTTTAGTATGCTGGCGGATCGGTTCAACCGAAAAGCGGTGCTGATTGCAGGTTTGTTGATCTTTGCTGCAGGCGGTGTGATCGCGGCGATGGCTGAGACGATTTATGGGGCGATCATCGGGCGGGCGCTAGCTGGGGCTGGTGCGGTATCGGCGATCATCATGGCGTTGGTGGCTGACTATACACGCGAGCAGGTGCGCTCACGCAGCATGGCGTTTATGGGTTTCATCATCGCAGGTTCGATCATCTTGGCGCTCGCTGTGGGGCCGCTCTTGGTCAACTGGCTGGGTATGCGCGGCCTGTTCTGGTTGACCGCGGTGTTTGGGGTGATGGGCATCGGCTTGGTGTTGCTGACGCCCAAAGCCCAGCGCCTGACTCCGTATTACGTGGACCCGCCGCTCAAAACCTTGCGTAGGTTAGTGGTGCAGACCCGCTTTTATCCGCTTTATGTCACGGTTTTTGTGTTGCACTTGCTCATGACCGCCTTGTTTGTTTGGTTGCCGCCGCTGTTGACCGCAAACGGGATCGGGGTGGCGAAGCACGGTTTGATTTATCTGCCTTTGCTCGTGCTGGGTTTTGCCTTGGCGGTTCCTTTGATCATCGTCGCTGAAAAACAGCGCCGCATGAAGCGGATCATGCGGGTGGGTAGTTTTCTACTGCTGGCGGCATTTGGCTTAAGCTTGTTATCGCAAAACCTCACGGTGCTCATAGTGGCTCTCGGGATTTTCTTTATCGGCTTTAACCTGCTTGAGGCGACGATCCCCTCATGGCTCACCAAGGCGGCCGGCGCCAGTGAAAAAACCACGGTCTTGGGTTTATCGGCCACCGCGCAGTTTGGCGGTGCGTTTTTGGGCGGGGTGCTAGGAGGTGTGTTGATCCCGCTATCCAGCTTTAGCGCGCTGGCGGTGCTGACCCTGATCGCCTTAGCCGGCGCGCTCACCGCGATTAAATTCCGTGAGCCGCCTTATCTGTTTACCTGGATCGCCGCCTTGCCTGCAGGTGCTGGAAGCGCGGACGGGCTGCTTAACTTAAGCGGGGTCAGCGAGGTGCTGCTACTGACAGACTCGGGTCAGGCCTTTGTTAAGATTGACCGTCAGGCGATTGATGAAGAGGCGCGACAAGAGCTGTCGCGCTACTTTGCTCGCCCGGTAGATTTTTGAGTCTTAAGCGGTCTACAATCACCCAGATCCAATAAAACAACAGGAAGTGAATCATGCGTGGAGTCAACAAAGTCATCATCGTGGGTAATCTGGGCGCAGATCCAGAAGTCCGCCAATTCGGCAACGGCGGAAGTGTCACCAACATCTCGGTGGCAACCTCAGAGCGCTGGACTGACAAGCAAACCGGTGAGCCCAAAGAGCAAACTGAGTGGCACCGCGTCGCTATGTTCAACCGCTTAGGTGAAGTGGCTGCGCAGTATCTGCGTAAAGGCAGCTCGGTCTATGTCGAGGGGTCGCTGCGCACGCGCAAGTGGCAGGACGAAAATGGCAACGATCGATACTCCACCGAGATCCGGGCTGACAGCATGCAGATGCTGGGCGGTAATCCGGGCGGCGGACAGGGCGGTGCGGCTGGCGGCGGACAAAGTTATGGCAACAATCAGGGTAGTCAGCAGGGCAACAACCAGGGCAATCAAGGTTATGGCGGTAATTCCGCAGCTGCCTCTAATTCAAGTGCTCAGAGCGGCGCTGCTTCAGGCAATCAGGGATACTCTCAGCCTGCGCAAACTTCAGGCAATCAGCCGCTAGACGACGACGATTTACCGTTTTAAGTTTTACCAATAAAAAAAGCAGCTTATGGCTGCTTTTTTTATGCGTCTAAGGTTACTCAGAGTGACTCAGGTTATCGTCGAACTCCATGTCACTTGAATTCATGTCACCAGAGTCAGTGCCAAGTTCCTGCCCCATCCTTTCATCAACCTGAGCGTCACTTGAGCTAGAAAGCTCAGCAAATCTTAGCTGCAGATCGGTGTCGATGGCGCCGTCAGGCTTGACGCCGATCTCGTTGATCGGTGCACCGCTTGAACTCAAGTAACTGGCTACCGTGAATTTGAGGGCGCGGCCATCTGGCAGTGGGAAAACCTGCTGAACCGTGCCTTTGCCGTAGGTTTGTGTGCCCAGTATCTTGGCGCGGTTGTTGGTTTGCATGCTGAGCGCGAACACCTCGGCCGCTGAGGCGGTTTTGTGGTTTACCCATAGTGTTAAGGGCAGTTTGGCAAATGTCGCCGCTTGATCGGCCGTCTTGGTTTCTAGGGGGCTGTTCGGTGATTTGACCTGAATCAGCGGCACGTCCTCGACAAACAAGTTGGCAGTTTGCAAGGAGCTCTCAAGCAGTCCGCCTAAGTTATCCGTGATATCGATGATCACTTGTTCAGGTTTCGCCGCCTCAATCGTTTGGGCGACTTGAAGCGGAGTTTCCCCAGTGAAACTTGGGATCTTGATGTAAAGGGTATCGTCAAGCTGAACCTTGAGCATCTGCTGTTTGGGTTGATCATCGCGGATGATCACGTTTTGCATCACGCTACGCCCGCGTCTGGTCTCAAGGCTGAGCACTGAACCCGCCTCATCAATTAACAGCGCCTCGATCTTTTTTAAGTCACTGGCTGGCAACTCATCGATACGAACCCGGTTAATCACCAGCACCTCATCGCCGATCATGAGCCCGCTATTGCTGGCATTTGACTCAGGCTTGATGTTGGTGATCTTCCAGCTTCCCTCGATAAAATCAAGCGTTAGGCCACTTCCGGCGAGCTGACCTTCGGTAAAGCTGAGCAGATCTTGGTACTCTTCACGAGTGAGAACCGCTCCATGAACATCGGTGCGCTCAAGCATGCCGAAGAGGGCGGCATCGAACAGTTGTTTGTCAGTGGGGGTGGAGATCTGGTTTTCTTTGAGTAGATCCAACGCCTGAGCAAAAGTGGTCAGAGGCTCAAGGTCAATCGAGCTGCTGCGAGCAGGAGTTGTTTCACCGTGAGCGAAGCTGCAAACCAGCGACAGGCACCCAATCTTGGTGAGATCCCTAAGTAAGGTTAAGCCAATCGCTTGAGACATAGAAAAACTAATAGGTGAGATTGGTTTAGGATAACGCAGCATAGAGACTTACTCCATGGCCTTTGTTGTTATAGACCCTCTGAGATTGTGTAACAAAGTCCCAAAACAGTTTGACCGCAGCGGTCGATGCGCTAAGATAAATTATCTGGAGCGCTCGCCATTTCATGAAATTCCCCGAGCCGATATCAATACCCTAGGGAAGGCAATCTGTTTGGTCGGTGCGCATACCCACCCTGAGTGGGCAGCCTAAGATCAGGCGTGTTTTCCCGCCTTGAACGTAACGGTTCAAGGGTCTTCTTGATTAGCGGCGCTCTGGAGCTTAATTTAACTCAGTTGCTTCAACACTGAGGCACTTAACTGATCTTTAGTTCCACTTCAAAAAGCCAATCTAATCGATTGGCTTTTTTGGTTTTTATAGCCAGAAGCTTTTAGGTTCGATAGTTCATGCGCGGCAAACTGATCGTCATGTGTATGGCTGCCAATCGAAACACCAGTGTGACCGCGCAGCTAAGCGCGATGACCCACGCCCCGCTTAAGTCCGTTAGATGCGCCCCAGCAAGCACCAAGGCGCCGCACAAACTGGTGACGGCGTAGAGCTCCTCACGAAAGATCAGCGGTACTTGACCGGATAAAACGTCTCGCATGACCCCACCTGCGACCGCAGTCATAACCGCCACCAACACCGCGATTAACAAACTGCCACTGACAGCCAGCCCTTTTTCAAACCCAATCACGGTAAAAACCGATAGGCCCACGGCATCGGCGTAACTAAGCGCTCGTAAGGGAAGTGGGTATTTGTGCATGTAGACATAAGCCAGCAAGGTGCTCACCACAGCGATGATGAGATAGTGGGTTTGCTCTACCCAAAAAACCGGCGTCAGTCCCAACACCAAGTCTCTGAGCGTGCCCCCGCCAACCGCCGTCACGCAGGCCAGCACGATCGCCCCAAACAGATCGAGCCGGTTTTTACCTGCTGCCAGCGCTCCAGAGATCGCAAATACCGCGGTGCCGATCAAGTCGAGCCATTCAATCAAAAAATCCAGACTGTTCTCCTAACGAAGTAGGTTGCATGCTTTGTAGATTATGCCTGAGTTGTGCTTATTGGCGGGCTGACCCGATACAGGCTTAACTCTCAAATTTAGGTTTTAACCTTCAGCTCAATCAGCCAGCAAAATGTCTTCAAATTTAAAATAATCTCAAGGCCTGGCGCTTGAGGCTACTCAGATGGGAATTTGACTTGATAAGAGTGATGCAAATCAGACTGGGTTTTCAGCATCGCCAGTTAGCTTGGGCTTAACCATGACTGTCTTAAAGTTTAAGGCAATTAAGTGGTTTGATTGGCCGGGACTCTAACAACTTTTCCGCTGACCAACTCTTCAGCGATCAATTCGCCGCCCCAAACACAACCACCGTCAAGCGCGCGAGCTTGAGTGGTATCTACCGCTGCCTCAAGCGCCGCCCAGTGACCAAAGTAAATCTTAAGCTCTGATCGACGCGGCCACTCATACCAAGGTCTAAAGCCTTTGGGCTGTTTGGCTGAAGGCCTGGTTTTAAAGTCAAACTCCATGCTGCTGTTTTTACTGATCAGCCGCATGCGAGTTAAGTAGTTGGTGATGGTGCGCACTCTGGCGTAACCCGTCAAATCCTCACTCCAAACGCGCGGCTCGTTGCTGTACATGTTTTGCAAAAAATCATCGAGTTTTTTCACGTCACCGCTTAGGTGATGCTGAACCTCTAGCGCATAGCGCAGGGTGTCTTTGCGACTCCAGATCGGGGGCACGCCGGCGTGCACCGCGATCGCACGCTTGGTTTGATCACCTGTCATGAAGCTTAAGTCGATCGCTAGCGGTTGGGCTCGCAGCCAGTGCATGAGGCGGTCACAATCCGGATCATCGAGTAACTGCTGAGTATGATCCTTGGGTTTAACCTTGGAGAAGCCTCGCCAGCAGGCGAGTAAGTGTAGATCGTGGTTGCCAAGCACCGTGCGTGCCACCCCGGCACGGCAAAGCTCTTTAACGCGCTTAAGCGTGTCGAGTGAGTCTGGACCGCGTGCAACCAAATCACCGAGCAGCACCAGTCGATCAGCCGGACCCAAATCAAGCTGCTTGAGCAGTGCTTCAAATTCAGCATGACAACCGTGTAGATCACCGATCACCCAAATATTGCCGTGAGGGCTAAGCACGGACTTCACAAGTCGGCTCCGCTTAGCATAGACGGCACAGAGTTAAGCCGTGCGCGAGGCCAAACTGAGATCAAGTCAGTCAACTCAGTCACGATTCAGGTCGCTATAACAATCAGACAAACGTGCAAAATCAGCCAGACTCAGGGTTTCCGCTCTGGCTAGCGGGTTGATGCTGATTGCCTCCAGCTGCTCACTATTGATGACATTTTTGAAGATCGCTCTCAGAGTTTTGCGCCGCTGACCAAAAGCCTCGCGCACCACATGAGCAAAATCGCGCTCATCTTTTACCGGGCAGGGCGGGGTGTTGAAAGGAGTCAGGCGAAACACGGCGCTGGTCACTTTTGGCGGTGGGTAAAATGCCCCGGGTGGAACCGTCAGCAGTGAATCCATCTCAGCGTGATATTGCATCATCACCGATAGGCGCCCAAAGGTCTTGTTGCCAGGCCCCGCCGTGATGCGCTCCACCACCTCTTTTTGCAGCATGAACACGCCAAAGTCGATGTCGGCTGCAAACTTCATCAGGTGAAACAGGATCGGAGTTGAGATGTTGTAGGGCAGGTTACCAACCACGACGAACTTGGATTTGTTGGTGGTGGCCTTAAGCTCACTGAAGTTGACCTTGAGTGCGTCGGACTGGATCAGGTGACCCTTTGGCAATTCAAAGGGCAGCAGGCGAATCGGCAGATCACCGGCCAGATCACGGTCAATCTCAACTACCGACAGCTGAGCGCCGACGGCTTTGACGCGCTGGGCGATGGGGTGGGTGAGTGCGGCTCGACCAGGACCGATTTCCACCACGTGAGTGTCCGCATCGATCCTCAGGCTATCGACGATCTCAGCGATCACGTGCTCATCGGTTAAGAAGTTTTGACCGAAGCGTTTGCGCGGCGCTTGGTGCCTCAAGAGCTTTTTCCTGCAAACAGCCCTAGTTTATAGGCCAGTCGCTGTAAAATCGGACGCGTTAAAAATGTGTTCATAAATAGACCTGTTAACCAATTGCAGCGAATGTTGTCACGTATAAAGTTGATCAGTTGTTGAGTTTGGCCATGTTATCCGCCATCTGGATCGCAGCCAAAAAACTGCTGCTACTCGCTTGACCACTTCCAGCCAGATCCAGCGCTGTCCCATGATCCACCGAAGTGCGTATATAAGGCAATCCCAAGGTGATATTGACGGTTTCACCAAACCCCAGCGTCTTCACTGCGGTCAGCCCCTGATCATGATACATGGCCAAAAAAGCATCTGCTTGAGCCAAGTACTTAGGCGTGAACAGCGTATCGGCAGGCAATGCACTGGAAACTTTAAAACCCTGAGCTTGATAGCGCTTGAGCACTGGATCGATCACCTCGATCTCCTCAAGGCCCATGTGACCCCCTTCACCCGCATGGGGGTTGAGCCCGCATACAAACACTTGAGGATTGTTGATTCCAAAATGCCCACGTAGATCGCTCAGCAGCACATCCAGTATCCGCTCGATTCGCTCAGCTGAGATGGCATCGGGCACTTCGCGAAGTGGCAGGTGCGTGGTCACCAGAGCCACCCGAGCGCGACTGTTAGCTAGCATCATCACCACTTGTTTACTTCCACTTAAGTGCTCAAAAAACTCGGTATGACCGGGAAAGTAGCCGCCAGGCAACTCGCACTGAGCCAGCCCAGCCTTGATCGCCTGATTGACGATAGATTTTTGCAGGGGTGCGGTCACGATCGCAGCTGCTTCACCGCTCATGGCTAGTCCATGAGCTGCGCTCAACTGAGCGAGCACTTGAGCGGCATTAGCCTGATTTAGCTGGCCTGGAACCACCGGCTGGGCACAGGGCAAGTGTTTTACCCAAAGCGAGCCGCCCTCTTGGGGTTGATCGCTGCTATTAATATCGATATCAAGCTTAAGCAGATCAGCTCGCGCTCGCAGTGCGCCCTCGTCCGCCAGCACCTGCCAGTGAGACGGGCGGCCAGCTTTTATGAAGCTGTCCAGCACGATATCCATACCGATCCCAGCGGGTTCTCCGCTCGTTATGGCGAGGGGTTTGATCATCTTTTTTTGACTGTTTGAGACGGGCAAATCCATGGTATCAAAGCTCAGGCTGATAGAGTGGACATTTTAAATATGATCAAAAACACAACTTATGGCTTGCTCGGGCTTGCTAAACATGAGCAGCTCGTCTAAAATTCCTGCTCCAATTTAAGAGCCTCGTTTCCCCAACTCTCTTAAAAATGATTTAGGTGCACTATGAAAACGTTAAGCGCAAAGCCACATGAAGTCTCACACGACTGGTATGTGATTGATGCCAGCGGGCAGACTTTGGGTCGTCTCGCTACACAGGTTGCCAGCCGTCTACGCGGTAAGCACAAGCCCATCTACACCCCGCATGTTGATACGGGTGATTACATCGTTGTGATTAACACATCACACATCAAAGTGACCGGTAAAAAGGCACAAGATAAGATGTACTACCGTCACACTGAATACCCAGGCGGTATCAAAGAGACCAACTACGCTAAGTTGATGGATCACAAGCCGACAGCAGCGTTTGAAAAAGCGGTCAAGGGTATGCTTCCAAAGGGACCTTTGGGCTATGCCATGATCAAAAAGCTGAAAGTTTACGGTGGGTCTGAGCATCCACACGAAGCTCAGCAACCACAAGTTCTGGAGGTATAATCGATGACTAATTATGCAACGGGTCGCCGTAAAACAGCCAGTGCACGTGTTTATCTGACTGCTGGATCTGGCAACATCCAGATCAACAACAAAAGTCTGCAAGATTACTTTGGTCGTGAAACGTCACGCATGGTAGTTCGTCAGCCACTTGAGTTGATCGATGGCCTGAACAAGTACGACTTGATCATCAGTGTTAAAGGTGGCGGTGCAAACGGTCAAGCTGGTGCGATTCGTCACGGAATCACGCGCGCATTGATCGATTCAGACGCTACTTTGAAGCCAGTGCTTAAAGAAGCCGGTTATGTCACTCGTGACTCGCGTCAGGTTGAACGTAAGAAACTGGGTCTGCGTAAAGCACGTAAGCGTCCACAGTTCTCGAAGCGTTAATTTTACGCCTCCAAAAAACCTCGCCTTGTGCGAGGTTTTTTTATGCTTCGTATGGCTGGATATTGACTGATTATTCAGGTTTTATCCATTGTGGTCATATCCTATGTTCATAAAGCGCTGGGCAAATGTCCTAGCTGTCGGTATGGCGATAAAAACTCGAGTCTGAAATGCGAAATCAGTAGGGCAATATGGCATTTTTGCCCTAAATTGCTTAATATGTGCGCAATCAAATTATCGCGCTTTTGCGCTAAACTGGTCAGACTGCGGGCAACGATCAAATCTTTGCCTGTCAAGAAAAGCCAGTCAGATCAACCTTGATCACAAAAAGGATCATGCATGAGTCAGAACGAACCGGTCGATATGAAGCGTCGCAACGTCTTACTTGCGACCACCGCGGTGATGGGGGCAGCAGGCGCGACCGCCTTGTTGACACCCTTTGTTAAATCTTGGAACCCGAGCGCAAAAGCCCAGGCGGCTGGCGCCCCAGTATCGATGGACATCTCCTCAATCGAAGATGGCCAGATGATCACACTTGAATACCGCAAGGCACCTGTCTTGGTGGTCAAGCGCACCCCTGAGATGCTCGAGTTGTTGCCTAAAAACGTACCACTCATCTCTGATCCCGATTCATCTGCATCTGTTCAGCCTGAGTACGCCAAAAATGACGTGCGCTCTCGTAGCCCAGAGTTACTTGTAGTTAGTGGAGTCTGCACTCACTTGGGTTGTAAGCCTTCGTTTCGTCCCGAAGTAGGCGCAGCAGACTTGGGCGGTGATAACTGGTACGGCGGGTTTTTCTGTCCCTGCCACGGATCAAAATATGATTTGGCCGGCCGCGTCTTTAAAGGGGTTCCAGCTCCGCTGAACCTGCCGGTTCCAGATTACAATCTTAACGGCACAGTTCTTACGGTAGGAGAATCCTAATGGGTCTGGGTAAGAAGTTGATGGGCTGGGTAGACAACCGTTTCCCAGCGACCGAAAGCTACGAATACCACATGTCAAAGTACTACGCGCCAAAGAACTTTAACTTTTGGTATTTTTTCGGCGTGCTCTCGATGCTGGTTCTGGTCAACCAATTGGTGACGGGTATTTGGCTAACCATGATGTACGTACCAAGCGACGTTGGGGCTTTTGCCTCGGTTGAATACATCATGCGTGAAGTGCAGGGTGGTTGGATGATCCGTTACATGCACTCTACCGGTGCTTCGGCCTTTTTTGTGGTGGTGTACCTGCACATGTTCCGCGGGCTGCTATATGGCTCCTATCAGAAACCGCGTGAGCTGGTTTGGTTGATCGGTATGGCGATCTACCTGCTGCTCATGGCTGAAGGCTTCTTTGGTTACCTGCTGCCTTGGGGCAACATGTCCTTTTGGGGCGCGCAGGTGATCTTGAACCTGCCCGCGGCAATCCCCTTTATTGGTGAAGATTTGGCGCAGTGGGTTCGCGGTGACTTCGTGATCTCAGGGATCACCCTAAACCGCTTCTTTGCCTTGCACGTCGTGGCCCTGCCGCTGATCTTGGTGGGCTTGGTAGTCATGCATATCGTGGCGCTGCACCATGTGGGTTCGAACAACCCAGACGGTGTCGACATCAAGACCCTCAAAGATGAAAATGGCATACCGCTTGATGGTGTTCCTTTCCACCCCTACTACACGGTTCATGATCTCAAGGGGATTGTGATCTTCCTGTTCTTGTTCTTCATGGTGGTGTTCTTCTTCCCAGAAGGCGGCGGATACTTCCTTGAGCCACCAAACTTTGAGCCGGCCGATCCTTTGAAGACACCAGCGCATATTGCCCCTGTATGGTATTACACGCCCTTCTACGCGATCCTACGGGCAATCCCTGACAAACTGATGGGTGTGGTGGCGATGGGAGCTGCGATCATCGTGCTGTTCTTTATGCCATGGCTTGATCGTTCACCGGTCCGCTCCATGCGCTACAAAGGCATCTTGTCTAAGATTGCACTGGGTATCTTTGCAGTATCCTTTGTGGTGCTGGGTTATTTAGGCGCGACACCATCGACGCCGACAGCGACACTTTTGGCGCGTATCTTTACGGCTCTGTACTTCTTGTACTTCCTGTTGATGCCGATTTACACCTCGATCGAGACGTGCAAGCAACCGCCAGATCGAGTGACAGGAGGGAGCCACTGATGAAGAAGTTTCTATTGGGTGCATTTTTCCTAATCGGCAGTAGCTTTGCTTCAGCGGCAGGCGGAGAGGGGTGCGGTAGTAAAGTTGTCATGGTTGATGGGAAGGAGCAGACTGTTGCGCTTGAGTGCTCGCATGCGCCGATTGACCACGATGACAAAGCGTCCCTGCAAAATGGCGCGCGTATGTTCATGAGCTACTGTGTTGGCTGCCACTCGGCTAAGTACGTGCGTTACTCTGCGGTCGCCGAGGGTTTGGATATCCCGCCTGAGCTCGTTGAAACTTACCTGATGTTCACCACCGATAAGATCGGTGACTACATCGATCCGCAAATCGACAAGGCTGCTCAAGCCAAGTGGTTTGGTAAGGCTCCGCCAGATTTAAGTTTAGAGACACGCTTGCGTGGGTCTGACTGGGTTTATACCTACTTGCTCAGCTTCTACCCAGACGCCAGTCGTCCTTATGGAGTGAACAATTACTTGCTGCCCAACGTGGCGATGCCGCACGTGCTAAACGAGCTGCAAGAGTCCACGTCTCGTGAAGAATACCGCAAAGACGTTGGTGATTTGGTGAACTTCATGAGCTGGATGGGTGATCCGGTCATGAGCATCCGCCACAAGATTGGCTGGTTTGTTTTGCTGTTCCTAGCAATCATGTTTATCCCGATTTACTTGCTTAACCGCGAATTCTGGAAAGACATCAAGTAAGCTAAGCGAACAAAGGACGCGTCTGTTAAGCTAACAGACGCGTTTTTTTATGGCTGAGTTAATACCAGATGAGTCTCGTTAAGAGCACCCAAACCCAGATCCGTCTCTATGCACACCCTGAGGATCATGTCTCCCACCGAGTCAGGTTGGTTCTTGCTCATAAAAAGATCAGCCACGAACTCAAATTGATCACCTCTGAAGATGAGCGTCTGGAGGAGATCAGCGACATCAATCCTTACAACAAACTGCCTTTGATGATTGACCGGGATTTAGTGTTGTTTGAAAATAGGGTGATGATTGACTATGTTGAGGAGCGCTATAGGGCGATCCAATTGATGCCGATTGACCCCATACAGCGTGCCCGCTTAAGACAGTTGGCTTGGCGACTGGAGACAGATTGGTTAAGATTGGCTGATACTTTGCTCAGTCATGCTGAGGATTTGAGCGAATCGGAGCGAAGCAAAGCCCGCTCTGAGCTCAGCAGTACCTTGATCACTGCGGCACCGCTGTTTTCGCAAAATGCCTACTTTTTTAGCGATCACTTTAGTTTGTGTGATGCGATCTTACTGCCGGTGCTGTGGCGCATGCCTGAGATGGGGATCAGATTGCCGCTCGAGCATGCTCGGCCAGTGTACCGCTATATGAAACAGCATTTTGAAAGTGATATTTTTAAAGAATCGATAAAGGAAGAGTAAGCCTTCATGAGTTCAACACCCAAACGACCCTATTTGATTCGCGCACTTCACCAGTGGATTGAGGACAACAACAACACGCCGTACATGTTGATTGATGCCAATTACCCTGGCGTCGAGGTGCCTGCTGAGCATGTCAAAAAGGGTCAGATCGTGCTTAACTTTTCAAGCTCTGCCACCGGCAATCTGCAGATTGATAACGACTTTGTGGTGTTTGAGGCGCGTTTTGGCGGGGTGTCACGTCGTCTGTTTTTACCCATGGGGTCAATCACCGCAGTATTTGCCAAGGAAACTTCTGACGGCATGATGTTTGAAAAAGAGGATTTTGGTGAAACTACGCAGTCGCAAACCTCAGTTGATGAGACCCAACCAAATGGTTCTGTCACCAGAACTCACTCTGCTTTTAAAGTCATCAAATAAATCGCCCATGAATCTGAGCATAAAAAAACCCTGCCATGAGCAGGGTTTTTTTTATGGAGCTTAGTTCGATCAGCTTTTGCGCTTAGGGCCCAAGAGCATGCCCATCTGGCGGCCTTCCATCTTGGGTTCCTGCTCGACGTTAGCCAGCTCCTCAACGTCAGCTTTGATCTTATCAAGCTGCTTAAGACCAATCTCTTGGTGAGCCATCTCACGTCCGCGGAAGCGTATGGTGATCTTAACCTTATCGCCGTCTTCCAAAAACTCAACGATCTTCTTCAGCTTAACCTGGTAGTCACCTTCTTCAGTGCCTGGACGCAGTTTCATCTCTTTTAGCTGGGTGCGATGCTGTTTTTTCTTCGCTTCTTTGGCTTTTTGTTTTTGGTCATAGAGGTGTTTTTTGTAGTCCATGACTTTACAAACCGGTGGACTTGCATCGGGTACTAATTCGACCAGATCCATACCAGCGGATTGCGCCTCACTCAGTGCATCTTCTAGTGAAACCACACCTGCTTGTTCTCCGTCCGCCTTTACCAGACGTACTTCAGGTACATCGATTTCTTCGTTGGTGCGGGCAAGATTTGATTTTTTAATAACTAACTCTCCGTTAATGACCGGCCCTTTTGGGCGACGGCAGTCTGTACCAATTCAACAAATTCTGTAGCACTCATGGTGCCCAGATCTTCTCCGGTACGCGTACGCACAGCTATTTGGGCATTTTCCACTTCCCGGTCGCCCATGACGATCAAGTAGGGGATACGCTCAAGAGTGCGCTCACGTATCTTAAAGCCTATTTTTTCGTTGCGCAAATCGCTGATGACTCTTAAGCCCGCGTTTTGTAGGGTTTGCGTCATATCGCTGACCGCCTGACTCTGCGAATCGGTGATATTCATGATCACCGCCTGAACTGGAGCAAGCCAAGCCGGCATAAGTCCAGCATAGTGCTCGATCAGAATCCCGATAAAGCGCTCAAAGCTACCCAAGATCGCACGGTGCAGCATGACCGGGTGTTCGCGGGAACCTGACTCGCTGATATAAGTCGCATCTAGCCTTAGCGGCATGTTGAAGTCGCACTGTATAGTGCCGCACTGCCACACACGTCCTAAGCAGTCGGTCAAGCTAAACTCAATCTTGGGACCATAAAATGCCCCTTCACCTGGCTGCAGCTCATAGTCAAGACCTGCTGCCTCAAGTGCATCGGCCAAGGCTTGTTCTGCCAGATCCCAGAGGGCTTCCTCTCCCACGCGCTTTTCAGGGCGGGTAGAGAGTTTCATCGAGACCTGATCAAAGCCAAAGTCTTTATAGGTGTCCAGAGTCAGCTTGATGAAGTCGGCAGTCTCTTGTTGGATCTGTGCGCGGGTACAAAAGATGTGCGCGTCGTCCTGCACGAACCCGCGAACCCGCATGAGACCATGCAAAGAGCCTGAGGGCTCGTTGCGGTGACAAGAGCCAAACTCAGCCAATCGCAGCGGTAGGTCGCGGTAGGACTTAAGGCCCTGATTGAACACCTGCACGTGGCAAGGGCAGTTCATGGGTTTGATCGCGTAGTTGCGGTTCTCAGAGGCGGTCGTGAACATACCATCGGCGTAGTTTTCCGCGTGCCCTGAGCGCTCCCAAAGCGAGATATCCACTACTGAGGGAGTTTTGATCTCTTGATATCCGTGTGCGTTTTGCAGCCCGCGCACATAGTTCTCGAGCACCTGATAGATCGCCCAGCCTTTGGGGTGCCAAAACACCATGCCGGGCGCTTCTTCTTGCATGTGAAACAGATCCAGCGCTTTACCGATCTTACGGTGATCGCGCTTCTCTGCTTCTTCAAGCGCCAGCAGATAAGCTTTAAGCTCTTTTTTATCTGCCCATGCGGTGCCATAGATGCGCTGTAACTGCTCGTTTTTGGCGTCTCCGCGCCAGTAGGCTCCGCTCATGCGGGTCAGCTTAAAGGCCTTTAGAAACTTTGTGTTGGGCACGTGGGGCCCGCGGCACATGTCGACGTACTCTTGGTGGTAGTAGAGCCCCATGTGGGTCTCATCCGGCATGTCTTCAACTAGTTTGAGCTTGTAGTCCTCACCGCGCCCGCTGAACACCTCGATCACCTCAGAGCGCGGGGTTTTTTTCTTGATCACCTCGTAGTCTTGATTGATCAGCTCCAGCATGCGCTTCTCGATCGCCGCCATATCTTCAGGCGTAAAGGGGCGAGAGTAAGCGATGTCGTAGTAAAAGCCGTTGTCGATCACCGGTCCGATCACCATGCGCGCTTCTGGGTATAATTGCTTGACCGCATGACCCAGCAAGTGCGCACACGAGTGACGGATGATCTCAACCCCTTCTGAGGTTTTCGGCGTGATGATCTCAAGGCTTGCGTCAGTCTCGATCAGATCACTTGCATCGATGAGCTGTCCATCGACTCGGCCAGCCAAGGTGACTTTGGCAAGCCCTGGCCCGATTGAGGCGGCGACGTCCATGACGCTTGGCGCTGAGTCGAAGGTTTTTTCGCTGCCGTCGGGCAAGGTGATCGTGATCATATGGGGTCAACACTTATTCTGGTAAGGGTGCGGCAGTCAAATGTCAGCAAACAACCACCGCGCAGTGGTCGCAAAATATAGCATTGATTGGGTTTTAAGGCTACTGGACTAAAGGTCCGCTTAGGTGTATCTAGCGGTGACATTTTGCAGTCAAAAAAAACCCCGCTAAAAAGCGGGGTTTTTAAAACCGAAAAACTTAGGAGACTTGAGCGAGCTCAATCTTGTCCGCTTTGTCGGTGTAAGTGCTCATGCGGTCAAAGTTCATGTACTGGTACACTTCTTTTGACATGGCGTTGAGTTTACCGGCGTACTGTTGGTACTCCTCGTTGGTGGGCAGCTTGCCCATAACCGCAGCAACTGAAGCCAGCTCAGCCGAGGCTAAGAACACGTTAGCGCCTTGGCCTAAGCGGTTGGGGAAGTTGCGGGTTGAGGTTGAGACCGCTGTTGATTTGGGTGCAATACGTGCTTGGTTACCCATGCACAGTGAGCAGCCTGGCATCTCGGTACGGGCGCCAGCTTGAGCGTAGATGTTGTAGTAACCCTCTTCCATCAACTCGCGAGCGTCCATCTTGGTTGGTGGGGCAATCCACAGACGGGTTTTGAGACTTCCTGCAGGCACTTCTTGCAGCAGTTTACCGGCAGCGCGGAAGTGACCGATGTTGGTCATGCAAGAACCGATAAACACTTCATCAATGCTTTGACCGGCGACTTCAGCCAGTGTTTTGGCGTCGTCTGGATCGTTAGGGCAGCACAGGATCGGCTCTTTAATGTTGTCCAGGTTGATGTCGATGGTGTGAGCGTACTCAGCGTCGCTGTCAGCGCGAAGCAGACTTGGGCTGGCCAACCACTCTTGCATGGCCTCAATGCGACGTGACAGGGTACGTGCGTCGCCGTAGCCCTCGCTTATCATCCACTTAAGCAGTGTCATGTTGGAGTTTAAGTACTCAGTCACCGAGGCTTCAGACAGGGTGATCGTACAACCAGCAGCCGAACGCTCGGCCGAAGCGTCAGACAGCTCAAACGCTTGCTCTACGGTCAATTGCTCAAGACCTTCGATCTCAAGGATGCGGCCATTGAACTCGTTGACTTTGCCTTTCTTCTCAACAGTCAACAAACCTTGCTTGATGCCGTACAGCGGGATCGCATGAACCAAGTCGCGCAGGGTGATGCCTTCTTGCATGGTGCCAGTGAAGCGCACGCGCACTGATTCAGGCATGTCGAGCGGCATCACACCGGTCGCTGCGGCAAATGCCACCAAGCCTGAACCTGCTGGGAAAGAGATGCCCATCGGGAAGCGAGTGTGTGAATCGCCGCCAGTGCCGACGGTGTCGGGCAAGAGCATGCGGTTGAGCCAGCTGTGGATGATCCCGTCACCAGGACGTAAGCTGACACCGCCGCGGTTCATGATGAAGTCGGGCAGGGTGTGCTGAGTCTCAACATCGATCGGCTTAGGATAAGCAGCCGTGTGACAAAATGACTGCATGACCAGATCAGCTTGGAAGCCGAGGCACGCCAAATCTTTCAGTTCGTCGCGAGTCATCGGACCGGTGGTGTCTTGAGAGCCGACAGTAGTCATCTTGGGTTCGCAGTACATGCCAGGACGTACGCCCTCCATGCCACAAGCTTTGCCGACCATCTTTTGCGCAAGCGTGAAGCCAGCGGTTGAGTCAGCTGGCTGAACCGGTTTAGCAAAGACTTCTGAGTGCTCCAAACCTAAGTAGGCACGAGCGCGGTTAGTGAGTCCGCGACCTGTCTCTTATACACATCTCCGAGCCCACGAGAC